>AZIJ01003411.1_pt1 | contig 32112 bp, 24 predicted proteins | sample 359151 | NCBI WGS metagenome assembly AZIJ01 (sample SAMN02429718, study PRJNA222666) | marine sediment metagenome | biome: Sediment sample; isolation source: enrichment culture of sample MGS-ElMAX(UA) from oil contaminated site at the... | place: Egypt: El Max | collected 2013-01-23 | depth 9.22 m m | reverse complement strand
CATTTTATTGATCAGATAATCACGAATGATCGAATCACAAATGATATATCCCCCAACAGAAGCCATCGCTTTACCCAGTGCGCCAACCAAGAAATCGATCTGCCCCAATACATCATATTGCTCGGCACAACCTAAACCCTGTTTGCCCCTCACACCAATGCCATGTGCTTCATCCACATATAACATGGTTTTATGGAAACGCTGTTTTAACTGAACTAAGGCTGCTAAATCAGTCTCATCGCCATCCATACTAAAAATACTTTCAGTCACTACAATAACGCGTTCAATTTGCTCATCTTGATGATACTTTTGCAATAACTGTTCCAAATGCTGCAAATCATTATGTCGATAACGTACATATTGCGCTGTAGACAATCGGATACCATCAATCATACTGGCATGCACAAGTTTATCCGCCAAAATAATGGTTTTGCTATCAGCAAGCGCAGGCAAAATACCAATATTCATGTGGTAGCCACTATTGAAAAGTAATGCAGCACGACCAAAAGTTTTGCTTAGGCTATTTTCAAATTGTTCATATTCTGCAAAATTACCTGTCAGTAAGCGCGATGATGATGAACTAAATAATGTCCGTTCGATTTTTAAAGTATCAAGAAATTCTTCTCTTAACTTTAGATCAGCAGCTAAGCCTAAATAATCGTTGGAAGCCAAATTCAACATGGCTCGATCTTGAATGGTAATAAATCGTCCATGCTGTTGATTTGAAGTAAATTGTCGAAAATTACCTTGTTGCTTGAGTTGATCAAGCTGTTCAGCATAATGATCAAGCAAGGACATTAGCATGTGCTCCTTGCATATTTTTTACCACTTCACTCATCTGTGCTAATAAATAATGGAGTTCGTCATCTGTGATCACGTACGGCGGCATTACGTAGACCAATTTCCCAAATGGCCGCACCCAAATGCCACGCTCCACAAACTGCTGTTGTAAGGTTTTCATGTCGACATTGGTGGTTAACTCAACCACACCAATTGCTCCTAAAACCCGTACATCAGCAACATGATCGAGCTGTGCTAAATCATTTAATTGTTCAACCAGAATCTTTTCAATTCGTTGAATATTGGCTTGCCAATCCTGTTCCACTAATAATTGGGTGCTTCTTAAAGCAACCGCACAGGCCAGTGGATTCGCCATAAATGTTGGGCCATGCATAAACACACCAGCCTCACCACGGCTAATGGTTTCAGCCACATCCTTTGTCGTTAAGGTCGCAGACAATGTCATATAACCGCCTGTCAATCCCTTGCCAATACACATAATGTCAGGTTCAACTTGGGCATGTTCCCAAGCAAACATTTTACCTGTGCGTCCAAAACCAGTGGCTATTTCATCAAAGATTAACAATAAATTGTACTGCTCACACAAAGATTTGGCTTGGCGTAAATATTCAGGATGATAAAAACGCATCCCCCCTGCACCCTGCACAATCGGCTCAATAATCAATGCTGCAAGCGTATTATGATTCAGTTCAATTTGCTTTTTAAGTTCATTAATATCTTCTGGATTCCATTCACCATCAAAGCGGCTTTGTGGTGCGGGTACAAAAATTCGATTCGGTAAACTCGTGCCAAAAATCTGATGCATTCCTGTGACAGGATCACATACAGACATCGCATTCCATGTATCACCATGATAGCCAGAACGGGTAGTAATAAAGTTAGTTTTCGCGGGTTGATTTAACGCAGTCCAATATTGCACGGCCATTTTTAAAGCCACTTCTACGGCAACTGAGCCTGAATCTGCGTAGAAAATCTTATCTAAGTTCGGCGGTGTAATTTTTAATAATAATTTGCCCAATTCAATCGCAGGTTCATGGGTTAGACCGCCAAACATGATATGCGCCATATTCTGCAATTGATCTGCAACCGCTTGGTTCAGCTCAGGATGATTATAACCGTGAATCGCACACCACCATGACGACATGCCATCAACTAAGGTTCGACCATCTTCTAATTCAATCGTTGCACCATAAGCACGTTTCACTTTAAAGGTTGGTAGTGGATTTAACATCGAAGTATAGGGATGCCATATATGTTCTAAATCAAATAAATCGGTCATCCGTCATTACTCCTCATCTTATCCTAAGCCAATTAAATGCACGAAAATATCTACAATCGCGGAGGCGGCATCCATGCCGCCCGTTGAGCTGCCTTGCGCTGCTTTCAAAGCGTTGCTTTGAAATTGCTCAGGATGTGCCGTCAGCTCAACAAAGAATTTTGCTTACTTTTGATCCTTCAAAAGTAAGGTCATATATTTGCACAATACAATAACGTTGCCATAACCAACAAAGGCCAACTATCTTAAACATGTCAAAATCTAAAATATATTGCGAGAACTTTCAATTCAAACAAAATTAAACCTTCTCATTCAGAAAATCCTCAACTATTTGCACAGTTCGCTCAACCATAAAACATGGAAAACCATGTGAAGCACCATCAATAGAAACTACTGATAATTTTTTTGCAGCTAAATTCTGAATATTTTGCATAATTTGGTAAGGAACTAAAGCATCATGCTCCGCAATCACATGAAGCTGATCACCTTGATAGTTTTCATACATCTCAACCAAATTGAGTTGTTCCAACATCAGTAAGCCTTGCTTCAATAATGCAATCGGCTGTGGACGAATCAACTTTTGCATTGCTAAAAAATCTTTTCTTGCAGTATCCGCACCTTGGCAAACAAGTAAACCAAAGCGCTTTAAAGTTGTAATCGCATCCTGCTCAAATGATTGTTTGAACTGTTGGAATGTTTCAACAGACATTGCATTTGACCAGTTTTCTTGCGCTACAAAACAAGGATTTGAAGCTAAAGTAATTAAAATCTTCTGTTCTGCATATTGTTTTTCTATTTGATGGGCTACTAATGTTGCAAGTTGTCCACCTAGCGACCATCCAAGAATTACATCAAACGCTCTTGCATATTCAACTTGTTGTTGCAAGACTTGCTGATCTAAGGCATTGAAAATATTAATTCGATCTACACAATGTCCTTGCTGTTGCAATGCTTCGTGCAAAGGTTTTAATAATTCTGCACCACCGCCCCATCCTGTGATGAGTAAAATCTTCTTAGACAAACGCATACCTTTTGATTGAACAATCATTTTGTATAAAACATCGCATATATTCGTTATTTTTCCTAGCCGCCCCACTTCAATTTGCTAGAATATGTGCGATTACACTTTGAGATCAAAATGATGAATACGATAAAATCCAAAGTTCTTATTCTTTGTAGCTCACTATTTTTAATGACTTATCCAAGTCTAACCGTAGCACAAAGTAACTTATTTTCCTCAAAAAATACCGCGCAGAAAGAATGGGTTGGACAATCTGCACCTGACTTTAAACTACAAGATCAAAGTGGTAAATGGCATACTTTGAATCAGTATAAAGGTAAGTGGGTTGTGCTCTATTTTTACCCTAAAGACAACACCGCAGGCTGTACACAAGAGGCCAATCAGTTCAAGTCACTTTACCCTCAATTTATAAAATCAAATGCTGTCGTTTTAGGGGTAAGTTTAGATGATGTCGCTTCACACCAAAAGTTTTCAGAAAAACTTGGCTTGCCATTTCCTATTTTGGCTGATGACAAAGGTGAACTTGCAGGAAAATTTGGGATTGTAAGAAATTTTGGGATTGCAAAAATTGCTAAAAGAGAGAGTTTTCTAATTAATCCTCAGGGTGCAATCATGTATCACTATACCAGTGTCAACACACAAACTCATGCGGATCAGGTGCTTAAAGACTTGAAAGACGCTCAAACGAAAAAGTAAATTTAGAAATAAAAAAACTCAGCATTAAGCTGAGTTTTTTATTAATTTTGAATATTAGATCTGCGATTGAATATAGTTCTGTAAACCAATCAATTCAATTAAACGTAATTGTTTTTCTAACCAATAGGTATGGTCTTCTTCTGTATCAGAAAGCTGCTGACGAAGCATATCACGGCTAATATAATCGCCTTTCTCTTCACAAAGCTTAATTCCTGTCGCAAGTTTCTCACGAACATGATATTCAAGCGCTAAATCAGCTTTTAAACAGCTAACAACATCGTTTCCGACATTAATGTCTTCACGATTCATATTTGGTTGAGCACCTAAAAACAAAACACGACGAATGATTGCATCTGCATGAGAAGCTTCTTCCTGCATCTCATGATCAATACGTTCGTAAATTTTACCTAAGCCCCAATCTTCGTACATTCTTGAATGAATTAAATATTGATCACGAGCAGCCAATTCACCGCCAATGAGCATATTTAAATAGTCGATGACTTCTGGATTGCCACGCATAATACTTACTCCTATCGAATAACAATAGTATGGTCAAGTTAGTATAAAATTGCAAAAATAAAAGTGTGTAAGTTTATGATTTTTATAAAATTAAAATGAGAAACATACGCATTTACAGTTATAATTAACCTAATTTATCTAAATAAAATAAGCCTTTGCATATCATTTCTACTTTTTAAAAGACATAATTCTATTGAAAATCATTTGTTTGATTTTTTGTAACGATTAGCAATGCTTCTTATTCCACCAGCTTTTTGATCAAAAAATCATAAAAAATGACTGCTCAGCTGTTGTTTGTTTGAACAAAATTGGGTAAATAACAGCAATCACAAAAACATAATGTGGAAATAAAATGGATAAAAGTAAACCAATTTTGGTGACTGGTGCAACGGGTTATATTGCAGGCTGGATTATTGAACGTCTGTTGAATCATGGTTATACGGTTCATGCCACAGTGCGCGACCCATCTAAAACCGATAAAACCCAACATCTTTATGACATCGCCGAGAAGTCATCTGGACAAATCCAATTTTTCAAAGCAGATTTACTTGATCCAAATTCTTTTGATGATGCAATGCAAGGCTGTGAGGTAGTGATTCATACCGCATCACCTTTCGTTGTGACTAATTATAAAGATGCGGTAAAAGACATTATTGAGCCTGCAGTGAAAGGTACTGAAAATGTCCTCAATAGTGTCAACCGTACTGAATCCGTTAAACGTGTGGTACTCACTTCAAGCATTGCTTCGACCTATGGTGATGCAATTGAAATTCTAGATACTTCAAATAATGAGTTTGATGAAAATGACTGGAATAACACCAGCAATGAAACGCATCAACCCTACTCATATTCAAAAGTGGCTGCTGAACGCAAAGCATGGCAGATCGCAGATCAGCAAAGTCGTTGGAGTTTAGTTTGTATTAATCCAGCACTGGTTATGGGGCCGTCACTAACGGATGCAAGCCAATCAGGCAGTATTGAAGTATTGCAACAGTTCGGCAATGGTACGACGCTATTCGGTGTGCCGCCAATGTGGAATGGCATTGTTGATGTACGAGATGTTGCTGATGCACATGTGAAAGCCGCTTTAGATCCACAAGCCAAAGGCCGCTATATCATTTGTGGTGGCACATTAAGTCTGCTCGACATGGGCAAAGCCTTAACACAAAAATTCGGTTATAGATACCCTTTCCCACATTTTACCGTGCCTAAAGCAGCTTTTTCCTTGATCGCACCAGTATTTGGACATTCACGCCAATTTGTAAAACTGAATATGGGTTATCCTATCTACTTTAATTCACAACGTAGTGTGAAAGATTTAGGGATTCAATATCGCAATATTCGTGAAAGTGTTTGTGAACATTTCCAGCAATTACTTGATGATGGGATTGTGAAAAAATATATTTAATCTCATCCGCCCACTCAAAAAATGATTGGGTGGGCTGATTTTCCTCATTTTTTAGAAATTCCGTTCATCAAAATATGTATCATAAATATCACATAAGATTTCATGAAATCCCCAGCCTATATGACGAGTATCTTTGCAAATTTGATGAGCACGTTCTTGAAAGTCCTGATTTAGATGACATTGTTGCATCCATTTCATCGCCTGTTCAAACATCGACTCCATACTGCTATAAAATGCTTCATCAATACCACCATAAGTATTACTAAATTCAATACCAATCTCGACATAGAAGAAGGCAAGATCAATCAGATACTCATTCAACCCATTCAATTTTTTAAAATCCATGACCGCTTTTCGCGCAACGGATAAACGTAACGTCTTTCCCAATCCACGCTGAGGGAAAAACTGCTCTTGAATGATTTTCTTATGCTTAGTAAATACCTCACGCTCTCCATCTGCACTCATTTGCACAGTATAAAAATCTTTAACCACAGAAAACTGCTGATATAAAATGGTAATTTCTTTAATAAGCTCATTTTCTGATTTAGCAGCAAGATGCGCTTTTAATTTTTGAACACTCATGCAGTGCTGTCCCCATACTGCGCTAAAAATGCCAAAAATTCTTGTTCATTCATCACTCGAATTTCTAGCTTCTGCGCCTTGTCTAGCTTGCTTCCCGCTTTTTCACCCGCAACCACACATTTAGTTTTGCTCGAAACACTGCCACTCACGCGTGCACCTAATGCCTGCAATTTCTGTGTTGCTTCATCACGTCCCATACTTTCTAAGGTTCCAGTCACAACCCAACTCTCGCCATTTAAAGGCTGGCGTGTTGGTGCAGTCGGCGCATCCCAATGAATTCCTGCTGCAAGCAATCGATCTAACACCTCAATGTTATGTGGAGCTTGGAAAAAGTCTGCAATCCATTCCGCAGTAATATCACCGACATCAGGAGTTTTCTTGAGTGCTTCGATATCTGCTGCTTTCAATGCTTCAAATGTCTGGAAAGTATTCGCCAACATACGCGCTGTTGTCTCACCAACCCCGCGAATGCCTAGACCATAAATGAAACGAGCCAAAGTCGTTTTCTTGCTGGCTTCAATGGCATCAATCAAGTTTTGAACAGACTTCTCACCCATTTTTTCAATGGTTAAAAGTGTGTCTCGATGCTCATGCAAATGATAAATATCAGCAACGTCTTTGAGTAAGTCGAGATGTAATAGTGATTCTACCCAACGATCCCCCAAGCCCTCAATATCCATCGCTTTACGGGATACAAAGTGACGAATCGCTTCAATACGCTGCGCTGCACAGTATAAACCACCTGAACAACGTGCCAACGCTTCCCCCTCTGGCATGACGACAGGTGAATCACAGACTGGACAATTGCTAGGAAGATGTACAATTTCAGCATCTGCAGGTCGAAACTCAGCCCAAACTTTATCTACCTTAGGAATTACATCACCACTTCGATAGATTCCAACTTTGTCCCCTATTCGAATATCTAGACGATGAATTTCACCAATGTTGTGTAAAGTCACATTAGATACTGTGACACCACCAACATTTACAGGAACCAATCGAGCAACAGGAGTTAAAGTACCTGTTCGACCAACTTGCCATTCAATATTTTCAACATTTGTTAAAGCTATTTCAGCTGGAAATTTATAAGCAACAGCCCATCTAGGCGCTCTACTAATGAAGCCTAATTGCTTTTGCTGTTCAAGGCTATTTACTTTAATAACCATACCATCAATTTCTACAGCTAAATTTGGTCTTTCAACAATTAACTGTTCATATTTTTTCTGCGCATCTTGAATACTATCCACAACCCAATGATCATAATTTTCAAAACCAAAATGCTTTAACCACTCTAAATTATCACCAATAGTGTCAACATTATTATCAGGAATACATTGTGCAACACCATACGCATAGAATGCTAATGGACGAGTTTTTGTGATCTGAGAATCTAGTTGCCTTAAACTACCAGCAGCAGCATTTCGAGGATTAGCAAATTCTTTTTCACCACGTTTCTTTAAATGCCTATTTAACTTTTTAAATCCAGCTTTAGGCATTAACACTTCGCCACGGACTTCCAATAATTGTGGGACAGGCTGATCTCTGGAAGATAATATTTTAGGTAAATTGCGAATAGTTTTAACATTTTGAGTTATGTCTTCACCTGTTTCACCATCACCGCGTGTTACACCACGCACCAATACACCATGTTTATACCACAGTGAAATCGCTAATCCATCAAATTTAAGTTCAACATCATATTGAATTTTTTGATTTGGTAGACGCTCATCAATACGACGAGCAAAAGCAAATAAGTCTTCCTGATTAAAGACATTACCCAACGACAACATTGGGACTGCATGGGTCACGCTTTCAAATTTTGATAGTGCTTGACCACCCACCTTATTGGTTGGTGTATCAGCCTGAGTACATTCTGGATATTGTTGTTCTAAGGCTTTAAGCTGATGAAATAAATGGTCATATTCACTATCTGAAATGGAAGGTTGATCCATCACATAGTAAGCATGATTATGTTTTGCAATCAGTTGAATCAACTGACGCATTTGCTCAATAACTGAGTTGTGTTCCATTTAAATTTCACCATATAAAAGGGCGGAAAAACCGCCCTATAACTTTTCACTGAATTTATTATAAAAGATTCATTAAGCTGTTGCTTGATTTGGACGATAATCAATCACATGATGGCGCCAATGTTCTTTCAACTGCGGTGTAAACTCTAAATTATTTTCATCGTAGACCTTACCATCCACTTCACGCGCAATTAAGCCCGCAATACTGGTCATCATGTCATAACCTGTAACCGCTTTGCTATTTGGTAATGCAAGGAAGAAAGCCAAACCTTGTACTTGCTCACCCGATAAAGTTTCTAAATCGAAACCAGCTGGGCCATTATCCGTCATGCGTAATACAGAGAACATCAAAGCACTTGGTTCATCGGTATTTTCATAACGATGGAAGCATGACATTTCGCCGAAACGTAAGCCATATTTCAACAACACTTTTAAGGCTTTATCACCTGACAATGCACGACGAGGATTTGGGTAGACATTCAAGGCAATAATCTGCTCAGCGGTTGCTAAAGCACTTTCATCATCATAACGTTGTTGTTCGTGCAAATGTACATCCAAGATATTGCTTTCACCATCAAACTCTTCAATAGCAACAGTTTCAATATTTGGATTTAAACTAAGCTCAGCGTCTGATTTTTCTTCTTCTGGCTTATCTGAAGTCTCTAAAGTTGCAACTTTATCAACCGCTTCAGTCTCAATTTCGACCTCAGCAACGATTTGTTTTTCTTCAATCTGTTCAGCCACAGCTTCAGTTGTTGTTTTTGTATCTTCTTGTTCAGCAACAACATCTACTTTTTCTTCAACAATTACGACAGGCTCAGGAGTCTCTACCTGCGCTTCTGCTGACTCCACTTTAAAAATTGGCTCTACTCGTGCAGTTGCAGCGGTGACTTCTTCAGTTTGAAGTTGATCACGAACATGGCGCGGGATCACTGGCTGCTGACTTTCTGGATTAATATGTAAATCTGCTTCTAATGACGGCTCAACTGGTTTAGGTTTTCTTAAAATCATCACCAAACCAACGAGCATAATCACAACGGCGATAACAATGCCTATTATTGTATTCATTTCCATACTAAGACTCCGCAACTAACCCGTATTCTTTTGCCTGTTCTAAATCGACAGTCACTAATTTTGATGTGCCTGGCTCTGGCATGGTCACTCCCAGTAAATCAGTTGCCATTGTCATTGCCAATTTATTATGTGTAATGTAAATGAATTGCACTTGTTCAGAAAGCTCTTTTACCAAATTACAATACCGCTGTACGTTGGCATCATCAAGTGGTGCATCGACTTCATCCAAAACACAGAATGGTGCAGGGTTTAATCTAAAGATCGCAAAGACTAACGCCAAAGCCGTTAACGTCTTTTCACCACCTGAAAGCAATGCTAAAGAACTATTCCGCTTGCCAGGTGGACGTGCCATCAACTTCACGCCAGATTGCCAATCATCTTCAAGGCTTAAGGTCGCTTCACCACCACCAAACACTTTTGGAAATAGCAGTTGTAACTCTTGATTGACTTGATCAAAAGTAGTCATAAACAACTTACGCGTTTCTTGGTCAATACTCTTCATCGCACCTTTAAGTTGCTCGACTGTATTTTCCAAATCTTGCATTTGGTGACTAAGCTCATCAAAACGCTGCGAAACCTCCTCATACTCTTGGGAGGCAGCTAAATTTACAGCACCAATTTTTTCAAATTGCTGTTGAGCTTTTTCGAGTTTTTGCTGATGTTCTTTAATTTCAATCGAAACATCATTTAAAGCTTCAGTATTTAATTCTTTCAACTGCTCTAAATAGTGTTCTCGATCTGATTTTGCTGCTTGCCACGCCAAACGTTTTTGCTCAAGTAATTCACGTACTTGCTCATCTTTCTGTTGTGCCAGATGACGCTGTTCCGTTAATTGTTGTTGCTTCTCTTGTACCTGATTCAATTCGAGCTGCCATTCATTCCAATTTTTTTGCAACTTTTCAGTTTGCTGGAACTGCTCTTGGAATTGAGACTCTAAATTTGGTAACTCGAGTTGAATTGGATCTACAAATTTCTTCGCCTGTTCAATTTGTTCAATAATTTGTCGATATTGAGTTTTTAGAAATGAAATATCTTTCTCTAACAACTCAATTTGCTGATTGGCTTGAGACGTCTGACGGCGCAATGCTTCACGTTGTTGCTGTTGTTGTGTGAGTTGTTGCTGTTGCTCATCCAATTGTTCATTCAAATTTTCGACTTGAAATTGTAAGGTCTTATAATTCGGCAATACTGCTTCTAATTTCAATGCCAGTGCATGTAGATCAATCTCAAGATCATCACGCTGCATAGCATCTTCCTCAAGCTGTACATCGAGCTGTTTAAGTTGATCTGCCAATTGTTGCTGTTGTAGTACAAAAGCCTGAGCTGTGCTTTGCAATTTAGCAACCTGTACATCTAACTGTTGCAGCTCTTTTTGTTTTTGTTTTAGTGTGAGCTGCTGCTGTTGCAGATTTTGTTGCTGTCGCTGTAAATCTTGCTGATATTCTGCAAATTGATTTTCTAAATCAATTAGCTGCGGCTGCTTTTCTTCGAGTTGCTGTTGAATTTCCTCTAAACGGACTTGATGACTCAACATCCCCTGTGCACTTTGGCTATCTTCGTCGTAGTGTAAACCAATCACCCAATCTGCACCGACATGATAACCATCTAGCGTTAAAATCGATTGTGACTGATGGAGTTCGGCTTGATGATCTAATGCTATCGCTAAATCATCTGCAACGGTTACATTTGCCCAAAGTGAAGACTGTGGTGCTTCAATGTAGTCACTCAAACAAGTGAAATTGGCAACTCGAACAGGTTGCTGCTTTGAAGGTTTAAGTTGGCGAGCAACTCCTCCCTGAAATGACTGCTCATCATCCAATATTTGCGCTTGTAACCATTTGGCCAAGAACTTTTCAATAATGGCAGCATGCATTTTACCTTGCGCAGTTAAACGCAAGCTTTGTATCAGTCGAACCACATTTTGATCATGCTTGGGACATTGCTTTGCGACCAATTGATTTAAGTTCTTTTGTTCTGCCAATAAAACCTGAATCTCTGTTTTTAGGTTCTGTACATCGGCCTTATAAATCTGTTGTTGATCTTGCTTTTTCTGAACATCCTGCTGTAACTGCTCAATTGCAGTTTCTAATGCAATAATTTCTTGTTGAAGTTGTTGTTGTAATTGCTCAAGCTGTTCCTGCTCATCATCTTGAACTTGCGCACGAATTTGACTCGCTTGAGTCTGCAAAGTTTGCTTTTGCTGTTCAATCCGCAGCACATTTTTGCCTAACTGTTCAATTTGCGCTGCCATCTGCAACTTTTTTTGTTGTTGCTGATCGACTTGTGCTTTCAGTTGTTCAAATTGTTGTTGAGCTTGCTTTTGCTGTGCCTGAACATCACTGACATTTTGTTCAGCAGATTGAGTCTGTTGTTCCAACTCAAGTAATTGCTCATTTTGCTCATCAAATTGAGTGGTTAAGGTTTCAACTTGAAGTTCAGATAACTGTAAACGTTCTTTGGTTTGTAACTTTTGCTGTTCTAGCTGTACCAAACTACTGCTATTTTGCTGAAATAAGCTTTGCTTCTGTTCCAGCGTCATTTTCAATTCAGCTAACTTTTTCTCTGCTTGTTGCCATTCTAGTTGTAAAGGTGATGACTGCTGAATTAAACGTTGAAATAAAGCACTGATCGCTTCTAAGTCATGTTCAATCGTACTGGACTCAGAACGAACAAGCTTAAAACGCTCGCCAAGTTCCGTCATTTCCACGGTATATTCTTGTTGTAGCTTCTGACTCTGATTTGCCTGAAAAGAAAGAATCTCAATTTTTAGCGTTCTGATTTGACCTTCTAAAGTTTTGTATTGAATCGCTGCTTCCGACTGACGCTTGAGCGTTCTCAGTTGGGATTTTAGTTCTGCTGCGATATCGTCTAACCGTGCGAGATTCTGCTCAGTATGTTCTAAGTGTTGTAGAGTTTCACGGCGACGTGCTTGATAACGAGAAACACCAGCCGCCTCCTCAATAAACACTCGCATTTCTTCTGGTTTAGCATCGACCAGACGGTTAATCATGCCCTGCTCAATGACTGCATAAGAACGTGGGCCTAAACCTGTTCCCAAGAAAATATCGGTAATATCACGACGACGACAACGCGTACCATTTAAGAAGTATTCTGACTTACCTTCACGAGTCACTTGTCGACGAACGGCAAGCTCATTATAAGCGTTATAAGCGCCTCCTAGCTTGCCATAAGTATTATCAAAGCGAAGCTCTACACTTGCTACGCCAACAGGTTTACGCTTGGCTGTACCTGTAAAAATAACATCCTGCATGCTGCCGCCACGCAGCTGACGTGCATTAGACTCGCCCATAACCCAGCGAATCGCATCAATAACATTCGATTTACCACAACCGTTTGGCCCAACAACCGCAGTACGGTTTGCCTTAAAATGTAATGTTGTACTATCGGCAAAAGATTTAAAGCCTGAAAGTTTTAAACTGCTTAAACGCATACTGCCCTAACTAGCGGCGTGAGCGTCTAGCCCAAGCCAATTCAATCTGTTTCATACGTGTCAGAGATTCCAACACAAGGTTACGCAAGTGTCGACAAAAATCTTCCATAAATAAAGCAGCTTGTTGTGATTTTCGGATTAAAATAGCATCAATCACAAGCTTAAACAGGGTAAATGATTCTTGAAGTTCTCGACGAGAAGTATTTAGCGTCAAAAAATAGCTACGACGTAACGATGGCAACAATTCTTTATAGAACTTCATGAGATATGGGTTTGCCACCATTTCATGTTGTTCAGCTAAATATTTAAAAATCGCATCGTAGAACTTTTCAATATCCCCAGCTCTGACAAACTCCACCAACTGATCAAGAAGAACCTGCAATTGCTCTGCTTCATTGACTCGCCAAGTCTCACTAATTCTCTGCACGATATGACCCAACACCATGACATTCGTATCAAATAATGCTTTGACCTGTTGCGCTGACATTTCAGAGACAATTGCACCACGACGTGGAAAAATCTCAATCAAATAAGTCCGCTCTAAAATTAACAATGCTTCGCGAACTGAGCCACGGCTTACATCTAACTCTTTAGCGATGCGTAATTCTTGAATACGCTCTCCTTCGACCAATTCTCCACTAATGATCTGTTCACTTATATATTTTGCAATCTGTTCAGAAAGACTATCAGCCTCATCGAGATTCATGATCCCCTCGCTATCTTTGTTCTACGCATTGTCCAATGCTGTTTGCGCTTTTTTGTTTTAACTGATCTCGCCTCATAAATTCTATATCATTGTCTGACAATTTTATTGCTTTTTAAGCCAATCGCGATGAAAAAGCATGATTTTTCTAAAAAAATTGAACATAAGCTTTATTTTTCTATGAATAAGATCAAAAAGTTAAGCCTTTAAAATCGCATTAACCGAATATCTGAAAGATAGATCCACTTACCGAAATTTTATTGATATAAATCACATAAAATAATATTTTTATTAAAATAAGCACATTTTATTTTTACTGAATTGTTCAGTTCGTCAATATGAGTCTCATCATGGGTGTTCAGCAAGCTGTTAATATTGCAATTTTTGGGATGAGTCTCAGAGTACTGAACGAGTTAAAAGAACGTGTTCTCAGTGCAGTTCCCAATCACATCCAAGTGAATTGGAGCAATATTGCTGAACCACAACTCGATATTCTGATGATTAACCATATCTTTGTGGATTCTCCAAATATTCAAAACCTGATTAAAAATAGTAATATCAAAGTATTGAGACTCATCAATAATATAGAAAAAAGCAGTTCAATAGAAAATGACATCCTCTATTTACCCATTAATCACATTCATTCACTGCATCATTGGCTCAATGAAAAACTTACTGATACGCTGATACTTAAAGATCATAAACAGACCAGCTCCATTGAAATCATCAAACCTGTTCAACATAAGCACATCAAAGAAGTATTAGACGAAATTCAAAATCCTAAAAACGGTAAAATCCAGATCTTTAATAATGATGGTTTGCTTGCAATTGCTGACCCTCGCAATGAATGGTTGTGGCAAAGTCCGGATTATCAGCCCAAACCGACAGGTCTGAGCCTCAACTATACCTATGCGACGCAAAATAATTTATCTTGGATCACGGATTCACAACAACAAGATTTAAAACAATGGCTATGGAATTTAATCTGGTCATCACCTGATTTTATAGAGTTGTGCCCAGCATCCATCTCAAGTTTTTATCTCGAAATTTGGCCACAACCGAAAAATAAAATTGATCGCCAAAATATTTTGAGAATGTCTGCTTGTTTCGCACAAGGTGCACAAATTACAACGGTTGCCACTCAACTCAATCTATCAGAACAATACGTTAAACTTTTTATTGGCGCATGTTTAGCAACCGAATATGGAAAAATCATTAAAGACTCTCAAACGACTTATCAACCCCAAAAGCAACATAATGAGACTGAGCAACACTTTATGAAAAAGCTATTTGGTCGCTTACGTCATCGTTTGGGTTTTTAATTAAGGGCAAACTTATGATTTTACATCAATATAAAATTGTCTTTGGTGGAACGATGGGTTCTGGTAAGTCCACGGCAATCAAAGCGTTATCAGAAATCGAAGTGCTCGGTACTGAAGCACTGAATACAGACATTGAATCACATGAGAAGCTACTCACCACCGTCGGAATTGATTACGGAGAAATCACTTTAGATGATGGTGTGAAAGTTGGTCTATATGGGACACCGGGACAAGATCGTTTTGATTTTATTTGGTCAGTCATTTGCAAAGGTGCGATTGGAACGATTGTAATGATTGACCATGCTGCGGAAAATCCACTCTTTGATTTAGATCAGTTTATCCAAGCATTCCAACCTTTCGGCAATAATATCGTGATTGCCATTAGCCATATAGATCGAAAGCCAGAGCGTACCCTCTCTATGTATAGAGAATGGCTGCGTCAAAAAGCATTGAATTACCCATTGTTTTTTATTGATGCTCGCCAGCAGGATGATGTTCTACTATTGGTCGAAACATTAATTGCAACCATCGAAGTACACTATGGTTTGATCAATTAAAGGGCTTAAAATAGCCCTTTATAAATAAAATAACTGCCCACAAAAACCAGTAAACCTGCAAAACATTTTTTCAGCATTGCGGGTGATAAACGATGGGCAACCTTCGCACCTAATTTTGCAGTGATAAAACTCATCGCACTAATACCTAAAAAGGCATAAACATGCACATAACCAATCGTGTTTGGCACATCAATTTTTTCTTGAGCGCCGAACCACATGAAACCAATAGCGCCCACAGCTGCGATAGGTAATCCACATGCCGCTGAGGTTGCAACAGCCTTCTGCATCACTACGCCATGACGACTCAGATAAGGTACAGTTAAACTCCCACCGCCAATCCCGAAAATTGCAGAAGCAACACCTATTCCTCCACCAGCAGCAAACTGCCAAGGTGCAGATGGTAAATGTCGATTGGGATCAACTACAGCATGTGCGCCTCTAAACATTTTAAATGCCATCGCAACAGCAAACACACCAATTAAGAGTTGTAAGTGTTGACCTGACATTAAGTCAGCTACGCCCGCACCCAGAAATGAACCTATCACTAAACCAGGTGCTAAATTACGAAAAACATGCCATAACACAGCCCCTTTTTTATGATGAGCCATCACAGAGCTAATCGATGTTACAATGATTGTTGCTAGTGATGTTCCAACAGCAATATGCATAATGACATTCGGGTCATAATTCATTTGAGAAAAAACGACATATAAAATTGGAACAATAATTAGACCACCACCGACACCAAATAGCCCCGCTGTAAATCCAGCAATTGCACCAATCAGCAAATATATGATTAACTCCATAAACTCATGACCACGCTACTCGTAAAAAATGATGGATGATTTCGCAACTCGCCAGTTACAGCAATTATTAAACGCAAAAAATCAATTTCCAGAAGTGGTATTACTTAAAACCACCACCACATCGACCAATGATGATATGCGTGAAATTGCACAAAAAGGCATTACGACAGGACTGGTGTGCAGTGCACAACAAACGCAAGGACGTGGTCAACACCATCGTCAATGGTCATCTCCTGAAGGGAATATTTATTTCAGCACACTGATTCAAACTAAAACAGCACTCGACGGTCGCCTTGCACTTGAAATTGCACTGAATATTTTACAGATGCCTAGCTTACACGGTTTAACGTTGCAGGTTAAATGGCCAAACGATTTATATAGTCCCCAAGGGAAATGGGGCGGGATTCTCGTCGAACCGCTCTCTGCTCATCAGGCAATCATCGGAGTTGGCTTAAATCTCAATACCCCACCAGTTGAAAATGCAGATCAACCGATCACCTCTCTAGAAATGTTAGGTTTACATCAAATTGATCGTTTAACATTGATTGCTGAGCTTTATACAGCGATCCAACAAGCAGCACAATGGTTTCAGCACGGCAGCTATAATTTGGCAGAACGCTTTAATCATCATGCAATTTGGTTAAATCAAGAAGTTGAATTTGAACATGCCAAAGGTAAAGTTCGGGGTATTTTTCAAGGAATATCCAATGACGGTGCTGTGATTATCCACACTGATCAGGCACAGCAATTTTATCAAGGGCGTCTACGCTTGGCTTCACTATAAGGAAAGCAGTCCGTTATGAAAAGCTTATGGCTCGATATTGGAAATACACGCTTAAAATACTGGATCACTGAACAAGATCAAGTAATTGAGCATGCTGCTGAGTTACATCTACAGTCTCCAGCTGACTTATTGCTTGGACTCATACAACACTTCCGACATCAAAATCTCAGTCGCGTGGGTATTTCCTCTGTTTTAGATCCTGAAAATAATCAACGTATTCAATTGATCTTAGATATTCTAAATATCCCTGTGATCTTTGCCAAAGTACATGCTGAATATGCAGGTCTGAAATGTGGCTATGATGTGCCGAGCCAATTGGGGATTGACCGTTGGTTACAAGTGCTCGCGATGGCGAAAATTGACCAAAACTTTTGTATTATTGGGTGCGGTACGGCTTTAACAATTGATTTAGTTGAAGGCTTTCAGCATTTAGGTGGTTATATTCTGCCAAATCTATACTTACAACGAGACTCTCTGATTCAGAATACCAAAGGAATTAAAATTCCAGATTCAGCCTTCGATAATTTAGATCCTGGCCATAATACGGTTGATGCCGTTCATCATGGAATTCTATTGGGTTTGATTAGTACCATTGATCAAATTATGCAACAGTCACCTAAACATCTTATTCTCACAGGTGGCGATGCTCATTTATTTGCCAAATTTCTGAGTCATTATCAACCTCAAGTAGAGTCAGATCTATTACTTAAAGGACTTAAGCACTATGTTCAGTTTAATTCAGCTTTGAGTAAAGTCTGAAGAATATCCAATAATTGAGGAAATTCAGCATAGCCATCCTCAGCACGGAAATGCCCTGCTTGAGCAACCTCAATCAACTGGGCATTTAACATATGTGAAAATTTAAAAGTTAATGGCACTGGAACAACTGGGTCATTACTCGAAAAAAATACAATACGTCGCAAGATGTTGGCTCTTAATATTCCACTCTCAAAACTAGACGCTTGAACAAATGCATCAAATTCGGGATGTTGAGGCATTCGCTCGTTAAATCCTGCTAAAAATAAGCCTGCTTTTATATTTGTCTGCTGCAACTGTTTTGCTAGAAACCGCACCGTTGCGAGACATGAAAGACCATGTGCAATCACAATACTCTGATCATTTAAATTAATGCATTGTGCTTCAAGACAGGTCTGCCAAACTTCAGCATCAGGATGATTTGCATCTGCCAAAAAAATACGCTCTACGTCAACACCTAAGCTTTTTAACTGATGATCCAACCATAGATACCAGTGCTGTTCAGGATCAGCATTCTCAGAATGCATAATAAATACTTTACCACTTAAATTATGTGACATACTTAACACTATTTATTAATATAAAACATATATTTAAATTTAATTTTCATTCTTTTTATTCTAATTTAATGTTGATATTTTGTATTATTTTTATACAAATACACTTTATTATCCAAATAAAAAAGGTGCTTAAAGCACCTTTTTTAATGGAAGAGAGATTATTTCTTTTGGTCATTATTACCAAATAGAGGTCCCATATTTCCGCCACCAAATTGTTTTTGCATATTACCTAATGATTTCAACATTTTGCTCATACCAGATGGATTCGCAAACTTCTTCATCATTTTCGCCATTTGTGCTTGTTGCTTGATCAGCTTATTGACTTCGGCAACGTCCATACCACAACCCGCAGCAATACGCTTTTTACGGCTTGGATTCATTAAATCAGGATTACGACGTTCTTTGATCGTCATCGACTGAATAATCGCTTCCATACGCTTAACTTGTTTTTCAGGATTTGCTTTTTCAATCGCATCCTGAATACCCGCATTACTCATACCAGGCAACTTGTCCAAGAAGCCCATCATGCCGCCCATTTTGCTCATTTGCTCAAATTGCATCAGCATATCTTCAAAGTTGAAGGTACCGCCTTTTTGCAATTTTTTCGCCATTTTTTCGGCTTTTTCTTTGTCGATTTTACGTTCAACTTCTTCGACCAAAGAAAGTACGTCACCCATACCTAAGATACGTTGCGCTACGCGATCAGGATGGAATGGCTCTAATGCATCAAGTTTTTCACCAATACCCAAGAATTTGATTGGTTTACCTGTGATTGCACGGACAGAAAGTGCTGCACCACCACGGGCATCACCATCAGTTTTTGTCAGAATAACACCAGTTAATGCCAAAGCATCATTAAAAGCTTTTGCGGTATTAGCAGCATCTTGACCTGTCATCGCATCGACAACAAACAATGTTTCTGTTGGTTTAACCGCTGCGTGTAACTCTTTAATTTCGTCCATCATGTCTTCATCGACATGTAAACGACCTGCTGTATCGACAATCAAGACATCAGCAAACTGAATTTTCGCTTGCTCAATGGCACGATTCACAATATCGATCGGCTTTTCAGAAGCCTCAGATGGGATAAAACCAACACCAACATCATTTGAAACTGTTTCTAACTGCTTAATTGCCGCTGGACGATAGACGTCAGCAGAAACGGTCATTACTTTTTTCTTTTGACGTTCTTTTAAGAAACGCGCTAATTTTGCGGCAGTTGTCGTCTTACCAGCACCTTGTAAACCAGCAAGTAATACAACAACAGGAGGTTTTGCACTTAAATCTAAAGTCTCATTCGCCTCACCCATCATCTTGGTGAGTTCATCATAGACAATTTTTACAAATGCCTGACCGGGAGAAAGCTGAGTCATGACTTCCTGACCGAGTGCTTCTTCCTTAACCTTCGCGATAAATTCACGAGTTACAGGTAACGCCACATCGGCTTCAAGAAGTGCCATACGTACTTCTCGTAAGGTATCTTTAATATTGTCTTCGGTCAGCTGCCCTGAGCCAGTAACATTTCTTAAACTCTGTGTGAGTCGTTCTGTTAAGGTATCAAACATTGCGAAATCCGCTTAAAATGGCTAGTTGCAAAAAAATCTTTCTTAAAATAGAAAATTTATGCATAGAATGCTATAGGATACTGTAGTTCGAAGCGAATTTATATCTTATATGGTGAATATTATTCATCCTCCTAAAAAAGGTTTGACATGATCAGTCTCCCCTTGGTTTACACAATTTTGGCGCTGGTCGCATATACCAGTTCTTTTTGGTATCTGTTTATCCATTTAATGTCAAAACGTACTCCAAATATTTGGTGCTATGGTCTTATCGTCGTCTTGGGACTTGCTCTTCACGGGGTGGTTCTTTATCAAGATATGGTGACACTGATTGGCGTCAATTATGATGTGTTCAATCTTATTTCTTTTACTTCTGGCTTAATGCTTGCGCTAAGTTTGGTTTTAAGTTTGATTCGACCGATTTTACCGTTAAATTTAATTGGCACACCTGTAGCTGCTATTGGTTTAATTTTAGGTTATGCATTCAGTCAAGCCAATCAAGTGATTGAACAGCATAGCGTTGGTCTTGATTTTCATATTATTTTATCGCTTTCTGCTTATGCAGTTTTGTTAATGGCGACGATTCAAGCTGTACTGCTATGGTTTCAAGATCGTGAGCTTAAGAAAAAACAAAAAAGAAGAATTTGGGTCAATTTACTCCCTCCATTTCAAGTGATGGAATCCCTGCTATTTGACTTAATTATTACAGGTTTTGGGCTATTAACTGTCGCCTTGCTATTTGGTTTTTTCACCATCGATAATTTCTTCGCACAACACCTCGCACATAAAACTGCATTCAGTATTATTTCATGGTTTTTATATGGTGCTCTATTAATTGGTCACTACAAATTCGGTTGGCGTGGGCGCAAGGCAATTCGCTTTACCATAACAGGTTTTATCCTACTCGCGGTTGGATTTATCGGCAGTAAATTTGTTTTAGAAATGATTTTAGGTCGCTAATTTTTTTCACTTATCATAAAAACTAGACAGACTTTATTAAAATGCGTATAACGCTGTTTTCGCTTATCTAGGTAAAAATCGTGAAACTTGTACTCGCCCCGATGGAAGGTCTTACTGATCCAATCATGCGTGATGTGCTCACCCATGTTGGCAGTTTTGATTGGTGCGTGACCGAGTTTATCCGTATTACTGATAGCATTCAGCCAGATCATATCTACTATAGCTTTTGTCCAGAACTGAAAAATGGCGGTAAAACTGCAGCTGGCACGCCTGTACATGTACAATTTCTTGGCAATAATCCAGACATGCTTGCTGCAAATGCAGCAAAAGTCGTTGAGCTAGGCGCTCCTGCAATTGATTTAAACTTTGGATGCCCTGCTAAAACAGTGAATCGACATCGTGGCGGATCTATCCTGCTTGATGAACCAGAAACCGTTCACTTACTCGTCAAAGCTGTACGTGATGCTGTCCCAAAACACATCCCCGTTTCTGCAAAAATGCGTTTAGGCTATTTAGATGAAGATCATACCCTAGACAATGCACATGCCATTGAAGATGCTGGTGCCAGCTGGCTTACTGTACATGCTAGAACCAAAGCAGATGGTTATACACCACCTGCTTATTGGGAAAAAATTCAACCAATAACCGAAGCATTAAAAATTAATGTCATCGCAAATGGCGAGATTTGGAATAATGCAGACGCCAAAGCCTGTTTAGAACAATCTCGTTGCCAAGACTTAATGATTGGTCGCGGTGCAGTAACTACACCAGATTTAACCTTGTGTATTCGCCAAAATAAAGACCAAGCAATTCTTTCTTGGTCTGATTTAGTTGAATTACAACAACGCTTCTTGAGTGGTCAATATAAAACCGAGATTGGAATGATTGGCCGTTATAAACAATGGTTGGGGATGATGACTAAAGCTTATCCAGAAGCACAAGAGCTATGGGGAAAAATAAAAAAAGAGAAGCAGCTTGATCAAATTCTTGATTATTTAAAAACTTAATGCGCTCCATATTATATTTATTATTAACAGAACTTTATAATTCTTAAGTTGCAACAATAGAGTCCTTATATTCCACACGGTGAAAAAAAATATAAGGACTAATCGGCCTAATATTTATAGACCACTCACCTTCATTTTCAAATCTGTGACCGAAGCATTAGTAAAACCTATATTTCCAATTGGACTATTTTGTAAACCATTAAAACGATAATTACTACTACCAACAGCAGGAATAGTCGTCATATCATTCCCAAACTTGACCTCATTGAGACGTAAATCAAAGGAATCTGACGTAATACATGTAGCTGGCGTAGTAGAACAACTATCAACATAATTTCCAAAGACTAGACCATCTGATTCAATTCCAGCATGAAAATTGTCTAAGCGAAATCCGGTACTTGAGTTTGATGCTTTCATTTGAAATTTAAAGCTTGCACCCACAGGAGCAGTTGTTGGATCACTTTCAGTTGCATAACTAGATACAAGCATCATGTTACAACCTGTTCCAGTTCCACATATTGAATCTATCGCGCCCCCCAAACGTACCATATAGCTTTGTGGTGCAGCTCCAAGTTGAATATTCATTTTTGGTTTATTGCTTGCTAAAAATTTGATGTTTAAACCATCACTCAACCTAAGCAGCTCTTTAACCCCTGTAGTTAAGGTTGCAGTGCTGGCACCAAAAATTGATCTCTGAGTATAAACACCCGCTGATGTTACACCAAAATCTGATACGGCATTTGAACCAGCCGTATAAACAGAAAATTTTGAAACATCCAACTCATCTAAATTACCAAAAGATAATCCAATATTGGCGAAAGCACCATTTGCGCCAGTTCCCTTATCAACATCAATTGCAGCATTCACATTTAAGTTTGTAACGGCACCACTAGATTTCGCGGTAATACTAAGATTAGAGAGTGTAGAATTAGGGCTTTGTGCAAGGACTAAAGCACCTCGGCTTCGATACTCAGCAGCAGCCGCACTTTTAGTATCCCAACCATCAGGATCAATAACCGCTAATTGCTTGAATTCAATTTTCGGAGTACTTAAATTAATGTTTAAACCATCTTGTCCTGTCGCAACAGATAAGCTTTGATCATCCATCGGTTGCATAGCCATAACTGCTGGACTGAGCAACAAACATAAGCAACTTATAATCTTATTTTTATTCATCACACTCTATCCTTAGTTTCTAGGAATAATACCTAACTGCCCAGTAATACGACCGCCTGTCAATACCATTTCACCTAAGCGTTGTGGCTGTGCTCCTGTTGTTGGTGGGTATAGGTTTAAATCACGAACTCGTAATACTCCAGCAATTTTTTCAGCGTTAGTAGCTGCCCCAGCTGCCCCAACCCCTGTTGTTCCTGCAGGGTTAAATGTTATACCTGCTTTGAATGAAACCATTCCATCGCAACCCGCAGCTGGGCAAGCTTGTCTTGTATCCGGTGAAATAATAATTGCATTATTGAAAGCAACTTTACCATCAATATTATCAAAACCTACTGTAGAACCATCCAAAGGATCACTTAACTGAATCGAACTTTTTCCACCATCTTTTACAGCTTTTAGATCTAACTCACCAACAACACTTAAACGACTCCCATCTGTACTCGTGTATTCACTATTTGGGATAAGAGACAGATCTAATTTTTTACCATCTAAACGGAGCTTAGTAGAAAGTAAAACATCATTATTATTAGAGAAATCAGCTGAAGATGCCGATGCTGCTGTAGATGTTCCTTTATATACAGCACCCGGTAAGTACCCCCCTGCAATTTGTGCAGATAAGATAATCAAGATATCTTTTAAGCTTGCATTGAAACTACCATTTTCAAGCCCAATCGTACCCGTTCCTTTAAGGAGCATATCTATATTACGCAGACCAATATAACGTACTGAGTTTGTATCTGCGTTGTCAAGTAATAAAATTGATGTCGTTTTTTGCTTCGTTGTATCAGTACTTCCATTCATACCAGTAGTACTCATGGCAAGTGAAAAACCTAAACGTTCTGAACCGGCAAGAACAGTGTATCGCGTTCCATTTAAATCATAATAATAAGCATCTGCTGGTGCAGTAGTCCCATACATTGCTAAATTTGCATTTAAATCATAAAACGGTAAAGCTAGACCCCATGTATTGCCAGCCGTATCATTAATTTTTGGAATTGTTGTTCCTGTTGTTCTTGCACTATTTGTAAAGCGACCACTCCGTGAAAAAGCTTGGAACTCTGCGCCTCTAATCGCTGCAAGCATGGCATACGGATTCTGATCTGTGGTTCCATTATGAATGGCTTGAATATAATCCGCATCTGTTGTTAATGTCGTAGATGAAGAACCATTCCAATAACGGCTGGTTTGTAATGCTTTATTGGCAGGCAAGAAAACTGTTTTTGTATCAACAAGATTGAGATAAACATTACCTGTATCAAATGAACCACGATTTCTGAGATTCAACCCAGTTAGTTCCCCAAACTCAAAACCATAAGTATTAAAACCAGCACCACCTATTTCTAAAGTGGTTGCTTTACTATTATCACCGCCCAACATTGGATCATTCTTTTTGGTAAAATCTGCTTTCATACGAAAAGCAATACCGGTGTTACCAATAATGTTCTGCGTTCCTGCTGCCGTAACAGCATTATTTGCTTTACCTAAAATATTAGTATTGTCAGGACTACCAAATTGATTAGAGGCCACATTATAAATAGGATCAGTTCGAGTAAATCCATCATTACTATTCGTATTGGTACCTCGAACCTGTATTGAACCATTAACCATGCGTCCACTTGCACCTAAACGAATCAAACCTTTGGCTGTTTCTGTAGTAGTTTGACCATTTATAGGCGTCTTAGTTGCATCTACTGAATATCTGTTGCTTGGATTTACATTACGATTCAACATAAACTCTAGGTTTAGACCAGAGTTCGTTGCTGGTGATGAATAAGTATTTTCAGATATAGTTCCAGAGTTAGCAGGATCCGTTACTCGTGTAAAATCAACATAACCATGCGTTAAACTAGGTGTAGTACTTGCAGCTACATTTACTGAGCCATCAGCATTGTAGTTAATAACTGCATCAGAAGCACTAGCACCATTTGTTCTAACAATAAAGCCTTCTGTACCATCTACATACATCACGCCTTTCGCAAAAAAGTTAAAGTTAAAGTTTTTTAGAATTAATTGATTTAGAGTTTGACTTGGAGCTAATCCTGTCGTCTGTCCTAGATATATACTGGCGTTTTTTGAAGCAAATGTTAGTTCACTCTGACCATCCTTACTAAAAAGACCATCACGTGTTTTAAAACTAATACTGGTATCTGAGTTAGTTTGTACTGCAATATCACCTACAGGAGTACCGCATGATGCCGCGTCACATACTTTAAACTTATTCATGCTGATCAAGATAGGCGCAACGTTTAAATCGAAGTCTAAACCCGTTTTATTTGCTTCGCTGCCTGTATTCATTTGAAGATCTATATTAGGTCTTACACTAGGTGTTGAACTGTTAGATTGAATTTTAAAATTTTCAGCTTCTGCTCGTAAAGTTGTATCTGCAGATTTTCCAGCACTACCTCGACCCGCATTATCTTCCCAAAAGAACTTACCTACATTCAATTCTTTAAAATCTAAATTTATATGCAAGCCATCTTGTGCATTTACACTGCGCATCGATGAATCATCCAACGCCTCCAAAGCATAACAAGGATGACTAACCAACAAAACACTTGCAGCTAAAGTAGTGAGTACGAAGTACTTTTTATGTAGCTTTTGGTTATTCTTTTTCATTGCTCAATCCTTTGAAACTAATAAAATTTAACAACGAGCATGATTACTACATGCAAAAATCTGGACTTTTCCATCTATTGCAAGGTTGCCATTCATTTGTAAACCAAGGAAACCCTTTTCTCGTCCTACATCATAATTATTGGCTGTTGTACCATTAGCACCTGTACTTTGTGGAACAGCACTATAAGTTCCTGTTTTTAAGAAACCGTAATCTTGGGGATTTGTCGTTGTTCCCTCAATCAAATTACCGCTTGTATCATAATAGGATAAAACTGTACCTGTATCCTGCTCGATAGATAAAGCATTAAAACCAAAATTACGAATTTGAATTGGTTTTGTACCATCAAACGAAAACTGCATTACAGGTTTAGTGACAGTACTACCACCAGTTTTTGCAGCATATTGCAGATCTATAGCATCTAAACCAATTTTTTGAATATTAATTGTTCCCTGTAAACCTTTAAAAACAACCCAAAGCTTACGACCTTTGTTATTTATATCGGGATCACTAGCAGCCATCGACCAAACTGGATCATTTGCACCTGCTGTGCCTTGTTGTACAAACCGCTTATTCACAGAAATCGCTAATCGACAATACTCCAAGCGAGCAGGATCGCAATTAAATGTAGGAGCAACCCCTGCAAGTAAATCAGCGTCACTTAAAATATTATGATTCATAGATAGCTTAAGAGATAAATCAGCCCCACCTTGCCCTTGTATCGATTGCAAGGTTTGGTTATCTAAAGCTTGTAATTCAGCATGAGATAAATGTGTAATAAACAATAGGAACAAAGGGATTATTTTTTTCATATTTAAACTCCCGTTATAGACCAGTAGTCGTAATTTTTAAATGTTGAATCAACAAACCATCGATTACAGCAGAGCCCATATTGTTATTAGGTACTATTGGAGCTGGGGCTGTATTTGTTGCTGGAATCACATAACCAGTTGTTCCATTAGATGAACCAATAAAATTATTTAGGTTTGCATTAGCAGCAGTCCGCCAACCTGCTCCATTGAGTGCCGTATCTGACCATGTACGGTTAGCAACGGTTCCATATAAAGGTGTTGTGGTTACTGCTGCACTGTTATTACATGTTGTTGAACCACCATTCGTACATAATGTTGCACTGGTTGGGGTATTAGTCCAACCATTAACTGAATTTATTAGAGATCCTGAACCATTATAATATTGCCACTGATATAAAGAACCCGTGGTATTAGTTACACCATTACAACTTCCCCATGATGAACTAGTGCATCTACTATTAGTGATCCATGTTGAAGTATTCATCCCACGTTGTGCATAACGTATTTGCGATGCTGTATTTGTAGTGATATCACTAATAAAACCATTTGGATTTTGCAAATTACCAAAAGATATCCCAACCGCATCATCCACGCCAGCAGTACCTTTATAAGCTGTGAGCGTCTTACCTCCATCTGAACTATAAACAGAACCAATACTAATACTACTATGTGTTGCTAATTTCTTATTCGAGAGAGCAGTTGTAGAATAATTGGTACGTGGAGACCCTCCTTGATAGCCACTGATCTCACTCGTACCACACTGGTAAACATTACAAGTTGAACCTAAATAAGTCGCATCTGTACCAGAATAGTCAGTGTAAATTTTCTTATAGATTTCTGGTTTGTTTGGAATACGAGCAATCTCTAAACTAAAGTTTTTCCCGTCAGAGCCCAAAATAACAGGTTGAAATAAATTTCCTAACACAAGATTAATATTCGGGTTATAGATAAATACACCTTCATTTGCATCAAAAGTCGGTGCACCAGTACCATTTAGCGCTGGGGTACTCAAACCTGCTGTATCCGTTGTTTCTCGCGTACTTAACCTTAAGACACTATTAGTTGGAACACTCCACACTCGTTTGATTTGACGCGTATCAGTACGTGTCTGTTTTTGCACGATAAACAAACAACCTGGAGATGTACTATTAAACGCTCCTGTTCCTGCGTTACCACAATTACCAGTTGATGCTGTTTTCGACGTACCTAGTACTGAGTCTTGCCCATTGTGAATAGTTGTCCATGCAGATGGTGTGCCAACGCTACCTAATTCTGTATCCGTAAAAGTTGCTTTTAGATCTTGAGCATCACCACTGTTAAACCGTAGAACTCCAGCTATGCCTAATGTATTATTATAAAAAGCACTCATACCATTATTGTTATTGGAACCACCTAATGTTTGGAAAACTTGTAAATTACTTCCATTCATACTAAAACCATTCGCTATCGCTTGTAAGCGTAAGCGGTTAGCGCGCCCAGTAGCTGTCGTGCTAAAATTTTCACCAAGATTAAATTGATCCACATCTCCTTCAGCTTTACTTTGGTCACGAACAAAAGCATCTGCCCACAACGCTAATTTTAAATTATAGGCATCTAAACCTGTTTTTGTACCAGTCTCATATAATGGCGCTTCAAAGTTTAAATATGTAATTGTACCGTTACTCCCTGCAAAATCAGGTACATTGCTTGCTGTAGCTGCTTTAAAAATCCAAGGATTATTTGCAGTTCCCCAGCTTGAAATTTTGGAGCCAAAACGATTATTTATATTATTATCATTTTTAGACAAAGCTAAACCATACAAATATAAATCTGCTTTACCAACGGAGTGATCGGCACTTGTGACTAAACCATCTTTGTTTGTATCTTGGCTAAGGGATGTTAAACCACCGACAGGAACATAATGGATATACCCCGTATCTTTACTCCGATCCGATAACGATACCTCATTACCAGTTTTATCGCCGCGAAGAACAAATGAGAAATCTGTAGGTAAGATTGCAACGCCTTCACCAGTCGCTTGGCTTAAAGCATCATCGGAAATTTCTTGCAACGCAAAAGCATATCTGCTTATGCACAAACTAATTAACGTTGCCAAAACAGTTCGTTTGAATGATACCGTATGAAGTGTAGTCATCTTGACCTTCCTATTACACGATGCTCCGCATCATCGTTATTTTTCTCAATCCCTCTGAGTGATTTATCCCCTTTATAAAAAAGAGCGCCTCCGAGCATCACTCGAGATAAAAGGCAAATTTCGCCTAGGTAATCTCATTTTTAATTATGCCTAAGAATTACACAAAAGCAAAATAAACCAGTCGAATGTTACATTTTTCCGATAGATGAAAATACAACAACATCGATAAAATCACTGAAAACTATAATTATCAATAACATTGAAAATTCTTTGTCTTATTTTCATAAAAACAATTGCTGTTTTATTTGTTGCAAATATTTAGCTAATTTTTGCTTTTTTTCTGTTGACAATGCATAGAGCTCTGCTGAAGTTGCCTCAGGTTTAATCACTCCAACCCCAGCACCCACAGCAAACCAACTAGCAGCACTAAACATCGACATTCCGCCCATACTATGCTCCACAAAGTCAATATCTCGTGGTGTTCGATGTTCCCAGCATTTTTTTAGCTCTTGATAACTTTGCGATTGAGGGACTGTCAACATATATTGCCAAAAAGGGGTATCTTTGCGTCCAGTATCATAATGCATACGAATAAAATCACAGATACCTTGCCAATATTGGCTATTTTGTCGATTATAAAAATCTATATTTTGCTGGGAAATCACCCCATGATTTTCTTGAATAAATGAAATCATTAATTGTAACTGACTAAGCATTTGCCCAATTGAGGTAGCTTCCAAAGGCTCAATAAATCCAGAGGCTAAACCAATAGCCACTACATTTTTCATCCATACTTTTTCATAAAAGCCAGCCTCAAATGCAATTGGCTGAGCTGGACTAATCTTCACTCCTAACCACTGTTCTACTTCCTGCTGCGCTTGTTCATCTGTAATAAATTGATCGTGATATACATAGCCTGCTCCAATCCTTTCTTGCAACGGAATTTGCCATACCCATCCTGAATTCATAGCCGTTGCACGTGTCACTAGCTCAATTTTATCTTGATGTTGCAAATGAAAAGGTAATGCTCGATTCATAGGTAAAGTATCAGCAAATGAATGCCAACCACTTTTATACTTTTTCCCAATTAATAACCGAGAAAAGCCCGAAGCATCTACCACAAAATCACACTGAATTTTTTGATCTAAGAGTTGAATAGCTGTTACATATTCTGTTTGAGGATTTAATACAAAATCATGAATCCTTTGTTCAACATGAATAATACCTCTTGATAATGCTATTTCTTTTAGATACTGACCCACCCGAAAAGTATCAAAATGCAGAGATGCACCAAAATTATTCTCTCCATCTAATAAAATCTGTAGAACCTCATGAAAAGGTTTACGATCTTCACTAAATTGATAAGAGGCCATATAGCGACTTATATCTATACCATGATTAAATAATCCAGATAAATAAGGGTTAAATCCAAACTCATTCCAAGCAAAATCAGGCGTTGGCAGCGGGAAAAGATGATAATAATAGTCATCTTCTTTACCAGTTCTCCATCGCTCATAACGAAATCCTAATTTAAGAGTTGACCCTGTTTTATCTATAAACGTTTTTAAATCAATATTTAAATCATGTAGTACGGTTAATAAATTCAGCACCCCACCTTCCCCCACCCCGACAATAGGAATCTCTGGTGCTGAAATTACCATCACTTCAACAGATGGACTAAACAATTGTCTAAGTTGCAATGCAGCAAACCAACCTGCCGTCCCACCACCAACAACTACAACCCTATTCATTCCTCGTAGATTTATCATTCTTCTTTTCCCAATTTGAAATAATAAAAGCAGCCTCGGCTGCTTTTTTAAAATGTAAGCAAATTAACAGAATGTTAATGTTCCATAACAGTTTGATTTTGGCACTTGATTTTTTAGCTGTACATTAGATAAAGAAAGTGTGGCAGGTGTAGCATCACTTAAATCAATTATAATGGGGTTCGGAGTAGTCATTGTAATTCCAAATAAAGTACCAATAGCAGCACCAGCTGGAGCATAAACGCGTTGAGATTCTTGATTTAAAAATGCTGAGATTTTCGTCGCAACTTGAGGATAAACAGCAGATACATCCACTGGATTTTGACCTTTTAACAAACCTAAATTTACAGGTTCAGCAAATGACATCCACCACCCAGCTCTAGCAATATCACTAGCTTGAGTAAAATTAGATAAAGAGGTCTTTCCAATATCAGCTCCATCAATATAATTGCCTGGCCATAATAAATCTTGTAATTGTAAGGATAAATATCCGCCTGTACCTGTCAAAGGTACATTATGAATCATACTTAAAGATTGCTCAAAACTAACATTTAAAGGTAGTCCTTCAATTCTTGACCCCTCTTTCAATTTAATTTTCGCCTTACATGCTATAACTAAGATACAGTCAAAATCCACTTTGAGCTGGTTATTAGGTCCTTGGTCCAACGGAATATCAACACTCGCCGTTATATTATCAATACGTGCAGCTGTTTGACGCTTACCATTAACCTGAAAGGCTGGTGTTGAAAATCCTGCCGTCACGGATGGAATCGAAATTCCCAATGTATCACTACTAGTAGGATCTGAAACCCAGTCTCGATTAAAACCTAAAGCATTTAGTTTTCCACTTAAACGTTGATCATTAGTTTTACCAAACAATCCTGGTGTTGTTGTCACTTCCCCTGTTGTTGGACTAAACCTCATAAAACCACTTAACGACTGAATTCCATCTGTAGTAGATGGTGATGCATTGTTAGTTAAACCAGCTGTTAATAAAGCATTAATTTTCTCTGCACTAGCTCTAAATCCAACCACCTCACGAGTTGAAGCGCTATTTGGGTTTTTAATAGCAAACTCCAAGAAAGGATTACTAATTTTAGCACTTGTAGCAGCACGTCCATCACCAGAATAGGCTGGATTACCATCTATATCATAACCACCATTCGGAACAGCATTCCCATTAATGTCATAGTCCCCACCATTTGGAAGCCCACTCAAGGCTAGATTTTTAATATCAATATCACAGCCTCCAACACCATTCTGCCCGCCACAACCTAGCTGTAAATTCTTTATATTAGCATTCAACTCCAATTCAGCTTCAAGCCCTAATTTATAGAATCCTATATTATTGGAGCCACTAATATTCCTCATTAAATTTGCACTATCTGTTGGAGATATATATGACAAACTCATCAATGCCTGTCCTGTTGTAGCAGACATCTCACTATCACTTAGACTCTGCAAACCTTCGGAGGACGCATAGGCAAAATTCAGGCATACACTACCCAACGCCAACATAGCAAAATGTAGAGACTTAAACCGTCGCATAACGACCTCCGTGTTAAAACTTCCATATGTTCTTTTTATTACTTGTTTCTGTTTGATCGAATACTCACTTATATAGCAGTAGTAATTTCCGTGATCCTGTACAAAAACAAATCAAATTATAATGATTGTATCTTATTTTTTATTAATTGCTAGCTTCATTCGTCTGAACAATCATTATGATGAATGA
>AZIJ01011708.1_pt1 | contig 32301 bp, 28 predicted proteins | sample 359151 | NCBI WGS metagenome assembly AZIJ01 (sample SAMN02429718, study PRJNA222666) | marine sediment metagenome | biome: Sediment sample; isolation source: enrichment culture of sample MGS-ElMAX(UA) from oil contaminated site at the... | place: Egypt: El Max | collected 2013-01-23 | depth 9.22 m m | reverse complement strand
CTGGCTTAATGGTCGGTCTGGGTGAAACCAATGAAGAAATCTTAGAAGTTATGCGCGATTTGCGTGCTCATAACGTGGATATGCTGACGATAGGTCAATATCTGCAACCGAGCCGCCATCACCTTCCGGTGACTCGCTATGTCACCCCTGCCGAGTTTGATATGTTCCGCGAAGAAGGTGAAAAAATGGGCTTTACCCATATTGCCTCGGGGCCACTTGTACGCTCTTCCTATCATGCGGACATGCAAGCAGCCGGTAAGGAAGTAAAATGAGTACGCTCATTTGGTGCTTATTAATTGCGGGGTTGCTGCCCATTGCAGCGAAAGCCCCCGTGGTTTACTTTCAAAATCGCGATAAAGGCTATGACAACCGTCATCCTCGTGCCCAACAGAGCCGCTTAACCGGCGCTGGGGCGCGTGCAGTTGCTGGTCATTACAATGCCTTTGAAGCTTTTCCATTGTATGCAGCAGCGATTTTGTTAGTGTTGGTTACCGAACAAATCACTGCACTCAATACCACGCTTGCCATTAGCTTTATTGGTTTTCGTGTGGCATACCATGTGTTTTATCTCGCGAACTGGGACAAACTGCGCAGTTTGGTGTGGCTTTTTGCTCTACTTTGCCCGGTACTGATGATTGCACAAACAGCAATTACCGTGGGTGCGCAATAAGCTCGAGATAAAGCTCAGGCCATTCATTAATATCGTGATATTGCATTGGCGTCATCGCAATCAGCGGGCGCCAAGCAAACTTTCCAGCAACTGCGTTACAGGTTGCTACTGGATGCAAGCCCACCGACTCTGCCGCACTTCCCAAACGCCACTGTTCATCATTGATCTGCGTTGCCAATTGACGCCAATCCGCCACCGCGTGACGCCATGGTAACCGTCGCCAAAGTTGCTTTAATTCGCGCCCAGACATAACCGTGTTGTCGGTAACCACCACGTTGACACTGGCATGGTTATAACGCCCCACACAAAAACCTTCAGCAAGCTCAGGTGCCATGGCGTATTCATCAGCCAAGCCAAGCCAATGGCCTATTTCATGCGCAAATAGAGATAGTGACGCATTAATGGGAAGTATGATTTGATTAGCCGTGCTGCTCGCTATGCCATCACCGGCTCGAACAAAGACAATACGACGCTGGTTCATGTCAATTGTTTGTGTTTGTTGCCACCGACAATCCATGCGTGCGCGAGTACCGACAATGTCGCACTGCAATTGCGCTGCATGATAAGTTTGTATCGAAAAGCAATTCACAAACTGCGCCAGAGGGTGTTGATGCCACTGTGAAAGTTGTTCTAACACCTGTCGTTTTTGCGTCTGTGGCAAATAAAGCGTTACCGGCGCAACAACGCCACACTGTTGATTCTGGAGCGACGGCAGCGGCGCAATACCATACGCTGCTGCCTCGTGTAAATTACTCGCGTTACTGGCATGACTCAGTACAAGTGCCATCACGCTGGTAAACATTGTCTTCACAGCGTTACGCCGTTATCCATTCGTTGCATTGGTTTCTAATGCTTGTTTGCTGCGTTGCAGCTCTAAGCCTGCATAGCGGTATTCTAAGAACATAAACACATTGGTACTCATGGCCAGTCGAAAATACACCGATGCGGCCGAGAAATCACCGTTGAGTTGCTGTAGCTTGCCCAGATAGAAATAGGTTTCGCACATGCGCTCCGCGAGTGTTTCATCTGGCTTTAAATCACGTACCGCAAAGCCGTTCAAAAACGTTTGCTCATCAATGGCGCCGAGCATTAAGTCGACTAGACTCCAGCCCCATTCAGTATTGCCATACTCAACACGACGCTTTGCTAAGTTCAATCTGGCAGCGGTCGCATCGTCTTCCACTTCCGCTAAAAATAGCCAAATGACGCGATATGGGTCTGTCGGTTGCGCTTCAAAATAGTCACGGAAGTCACTAATGGCGAGGTCAATGCGTTCGTCGTAATAAGCGTTTACACCGCGGTTGAGGATTGCATAAGGATGTTCAGGCTCAAGTTCTAAAACCCCGTCAAACATCTCATAGGCATAGCCAAATTCTTCTAATTGCGTGTAATGAATCCCGAGGTAATTGTAGGCATCTGCTAAGCGCGGGTTGTACTCTAAAGCGTGGTTAAAATCGATCCGTGCCAACGTGACCAATCCAAGTGCATCGTATAACGAACCGCGACGATACAATAATTCTGCGCGACTTTCTTCCGGCAGTTCCAGATCGCGGGCGACAATTTCATTCAATTTCGCAATCTCTAACTGGTAACGGGCATCCGCTTCTTGTGGCGTCACCACAAATAAATTAGTCAATGCGTTGTCTGATGATTTTCCTGTTTGTGCACACGCACTTAAAAACATCATCAGAAAAATGACAAGCCCGATACGAATTTTCATGAATCACTACCTTGTTGAAAAGCTTCTAACAGCATCATAACGTAGATTGCCTAAAAAAACGAAAATTCAATGTTAAGAAAGCCCAATAAAAAAGCTGTGTCCGGCTCCCCGAACACAGCTTTTCAGCTTTTGATTACGAAGTAACTTATTCGTCGTTTGAAGACTCTTCAGCCGCATCTTGTGCAGGCGCTTCAGCCGGCTTATCAGCAGCATCTTTCATGCTCAAACGCACACGGCCTTGGCGGTCAATTTCGAGTACTTTTACTGGTACAACATCACCAACTTTCAAATACTCGTTCACGTCGTTCACACGCTCTTCAGCGATTTGTGAAATGTGCACCAAGCCATCTTTGCCAGGTAGAATCGTGACGAACGCACCGAAATCAACGATACGTGCAACTTTACCTTGGTAGATTCGGCCCACTTCAACTTCAGCTGTCAATTCTTCAATACGCGCAATCGCTGCATCTGCTGATTCTTGGTCAGTTGCTGCGATACGTACGGTACCGTCATCATTGATTTCGATGTTGGTATTTGTGCTCTCGGTTAATTCACGGATAACTGCACCGCCCTTACCGATAACGTCACGAATCTTATCTGGATTAATTTTGATTGTGGTGTAGCGTGGCGCGTAGCTTGATAATTCAGTACGAGCACCAGAAATCGCATCATCCATCACGTTCAAAATGTGCAAACGCGCGGCTTTTGCTTGAGCCAATGCAATTTCCATGATTTCACGTGTGATACCGTCAATCTTGATATCCATCTGAAGCGCTGTGACACCTTCTGTGCTACCCGCTACTTTAAAGTCCATGTCGCCCAAGTGGTCTTCATCACCCAAGATGTCAGACAACACAACAAAGTTGTCGCCTTCTTTGACCAAGCCCATGGCGATACCAGCAACTGACGATTTAATTGGAACACCAGCATCCATCAACGCTAATGATGCACCACAAACTGATGCCATCGAGCTTGAACCGTTTGATTCAGTGATTTCTGACACCACACGAATGGTGTACGGGAATTCTTCTTGTGATGGCATGACCGCTTGCACACCACGTTTCGCCAAACGACCGTGACCAATTTCACGACGCTTCGGTGAACCTACCATGCCGGTTTCGCCCACACAGTATGGAGGGAAGTTGTAGTGCAACATGAAACGGCTATCAGTGCGACCAGTTAGGTCGTCAATCATCTGCGCATCACGCTCAGTACCTAAGGTAGCAGTGACCAACGCTTGGGTTTCGCCACGAGTAAATACCGCAGAACCGTGCGTACGCGGTAACACGCCAGTAGCGATATGCAATGCACGCACCATATCTGGTTCACGGCCATCGATACGCTTTTCACCGGCGATGATACGGCTACGTACCACTTTACTTTCCAATGAATGGAATAAGTCACCAATTTCTTTCGCATCCAAAGTTTCGTCTTCGGCAACTAATTTCTCAGTGATTTCAGCCTTTAGCGCAGCGATTTGTTCGTAACGCTTGGCCTTCTCAGTGATGCGGTAAGCATCGCCGATACCTTGCTCAGCCAATTCTTTGATTTTGTTCAATAAAGAATCGTTAGTCGCAGGCGCTTGCCAGTCCCACTTCTCTTTACCAGCTTCAGCTGCAAATTCGTTAATCGCATTGATCACTGATTGCATTTGATCGTGACCATAAACTACCGCGCCTAACATGGCGTCTTCAGACAGCAACTGAGCTTCTGATTCAACCATCAATACCGCGCTTGAAGTACCAGCAACAACTAAATCAAGTTTCGAAGTAGCGAGTTCGTCCATGGTTGGGTTCAATACATATTCGTCGTTGATTACACCAACGCGTGCTGCACCAATTGGGCCAGCAAATGGAACACCAGAGATAGCCAACGCCGCAGAAGTACCAATCAACGCAACAATATCAGGATTGATTTGTGGATTAACCGATACCACGGTGGCAATCACTTGTACTTCGTTGTTAAAACCTTCAGGGAATAACGGACGAATTGGACGGTCGATTAAACGTGAGGTCAACGTTTCGTTTTCTGAAGGACGGCCTTCACGCTTGAAAAAGCCACCAGGTATTTTACCAGCTGCGTAAGTACGCTCTTGGTAGTTCACGGTTAATGGGAAGAAATCTTGACCTTCTTTAGCGTCTTTTTTTGCGACAACGGTCACCAATACGGTGGTGTCGTCCATGCTTGCAAGTACTGCTGCTGTTGCTTGACGCGCCATCGCGCCAGTTTCTAATGTGACTGTATGCTGACCATACTGAAATTTCTTTGTAATCGGATTCACGTGTTATTTTCCTTTCTTCTTTCTCTCTAAATTCTAAAGCGCTATTAGCTACTAGATATTAGATACTCGCTAAATGCCGGCTCGCTTTTCTAATATCCAATATCTAATATCCAATATCGCTTTAGTTTTTCATTAAACGAAAAAGGGGCCACAACAGGCCCCTTTGCTCGAACAGTGCTTAGCGACGTAAACCGAGTCGCTCAATCAGGCTTGCATAGCGCTGATTGTTTTTACGCTTTAAGTAGTCCAACAACTTACGACGTTGGCTTACCATACGTAACAGACCACGACGTGAGTGGTGATCTTTTGCGTGTTCTTTAAAGTGGCTTTGCAGCTCGTTAATGTTTGCAGTTAACAAAGCAACTTGAACTTCTGGAGAACCAGTGTCGTTTTCGCCTTGACCGTATTCTTTAACGATTTCCGCTTTTTGTGCCGCAGTTAGTGACATATATTACTCCTGATTGTTTAAGAATGTCAGTGCCAATCACTAATTCAGCACCGACGAAATCGCTGTGGATTATACGCATGAACGCTCGCAAACGCAATGCTAACAGCGGGTAAACTCAGTTTTATAGATTCAGTACGCGCTTTGGTGCGAGCACGCCATTTTGCCAAATGCCAATACCAATAAATTCACCGCTATCCGATCGAAAAACTCGCCATGGCTCAGCGCTATCAGCAGCATCCAGCGCAGCTCGCGCTGGATTACCACTTTGAAAACGCGCTACATTTTCGGCATCAATTGAAACCGCCTGAATTTGTCGAATGACACAGTCGTTTGGCTGTAATAAGGCGTCCAAAGCGGCGTAGTCACCGGCCTCGGGGTTGCACTGGTCTGCAACTTCGGCCAATTCACTTAAGCTCAATAGCGGCCCCTCAACGCCTTCTATCCAACTGCGATGCAATTCTTGTACGTATGCCCCGCAGCCTAGATATTGCCCCATGTCGTCAATTAACGTTCGAATATAAGTGCCTTTCGAACACGTCACTTCCAACGTTAATTGTTGCTCTGACCAATCAATAAAATTTATCGCATGAATGGTGATTTGCCTCGTTTTTCTAGGCACTTCAATACCTTGACGCGCATACCAATACAGCGGACGGCCTTCATATTTTAGCGCCGAATACATCGATGGCGATTGTTCTTGGCTGCCGATGAAATGGTCAATTGCTTGATTGATTCGCGTCTGCGACAAGGTTGCTAGCGCCGCTGATTCGCATTCCCAAGCAATATCCCCCTCGGCGTCGCTGGTGGTTGTTCTCGCACCTAACTGTGCGACAACCCGATAGGTTTTATCTGCCTCTAGGGCAAAATGAGATACCTTTGTTGCCTCACCAAAACACAGTGGTAACAGCCCAGTTGCTAACGGATCTAAAGCGCCCGTATGACCCGCCTTATTGGCATTAAAAAAACGCCGCACTTGCTGGAGTGCGGCGTTTGATGTGATATCACGGGGCTTATCTAACAAAATCACGCCGCTGACATTGCGGCCCGATTTACGTCGTCCCATTTATTCGTCTCCGCTTGAATCCGATTGAGTATCACTGCTGTCATCAGTTTTATCGCTACGCTTTGAATCACGTCTAATGGCTTCATCAACCAGACGTGACATACGAATACCTTCGTTCAACGACGGGTCGTGTACAAAGCGTAATTCTGGCGTGATGCGAGCGCGTACGCGCTTGCCCAGCAATGAACGGATAAAGCCAGATGCCTCATTCAGCACTTTAAGTGCTGTTTTGACATAAGCTTCATCGTCGTTAAAGAAGGTCACGAAAACTTTTGCATATGCAAGATCTCGTGACACTTCAATATCCGACACAGTGACCATTGATACGCGTGGGTCTTTGATTTCGCGCTGCAATATCATCGCGATTTCTCGTTGATATTGCTGCCCCACGCGATCAGTACGGCTAAAATCTTTTGCCATATTGGTTTATAGGCTCCGCTCTACTTGAATCGTTTCAAATACTTCGATTTGGTCACCGACTTTCACATCGTTGTAGTTCTTCACGCCGATACCACATTCCATGCCATTACGAACTTCTTGTACGTCGTCTTTAAAACGACGCAACGAATCAAGCTCGCCTTCAAAGATAACAACGTTATCACGAAGAACACGAATTGGAGCTGAACGTTTGACGACACCTTCAGTGACCATACAACCGGCAATAGCGCCAATCTTCGGTGACTTAAACACGTCACGAACTTCTGCCAAGCCGATGATTTGTTGTTTGAATTCTGGTGCGAGCATACCGCCCATTGCCGCCTTCACTTCATCAATCAGGTCGTAGATAACGCTGTAGTAGCGTAAATCAACCGCTTCTTGTTCAATGACACGTTTAGCTGATGCATCAGCACGGACGTTAAAGCCGACAACGATAGCGTTCGAAGCACTTGCCAACGATGCGTCAGTTTCGGTAATACCGCCAACGCCGCTACCAATAATATTCACTTTCACTTCATCAGTAGATAACTTCACCAATGAGTCAGCAATCGCTTCCAACGAACCTTGAACATCAGACTTCAATACAACGTTCAATTCTTTCACGTCGCCTTCAGCCATATTCGCAAACATATTTTCTAGCTTCGCTTTTTGCTGCTTCGCTAGCTTAATTTCACGATATTTGCCTTGACGATAGTTGGCAACTTCACGCGCTTTACGCTCATCTTTTACAGCGGTTGCTTCATCGCCCGCTTGCGGAACACCCGATAAACCGAGAATTTCCACAGGAATTGAAGGCCCAGCTTCTTTAATGTCTTTACCGTTCTCATCGCGCATCGCACGAATACGACCATATTCAAGACCACAAAGAACGATATCGCCTTGGCGTAAAGTACCTTCTTGAACCAAGACTGAAGCAACTGGACCACGCCCTTTATCGAGACGTGATTCAATCACGATACCTTTTGCCATGCCGCTGGCATTGGCTTTTAGATCAAGTACCTCAGCTTGCAACAAGACCGACTCAAGCAATTGCTCAATACCGTCACCGCTATGCGCAGATACCGGTACGAACATCACATCACCACCCCATTCTTCTGGGATAACATCGCGTTGTGCTAGTTCGTTCTTCACACGATCTGGATCTGCTTCTGGCTTATCCATTTTGTTGATTGCAACAACAATTGGTACGCCTGCCGCTTTCGCGTGCTGAATCGCTTCCAATGTTTGTGGCATCACGCCATCATCTGCAGCAACAACCAAGATAACGATATCCGTTGCACTCGCACCACGTGCACGCATTGACGTAAACGCAGCGTGGCCTGGTGTATCGAGGAAGGTAATCATGCCATGGCCGGTTTCAACGTGGTACGCACCGATATGCTGAGTAATACCACCCGCTTCGCCACTGGCGACTTTCGCTTTACGAATGTAGTCGAGTAACGAGGTTTTACCATGGTCAACGTGACCCATAACGGTTACTACTGGCGCACGAGAAACTTGTTGCTGGTTCTCAGCTTCATCACGATCCGCCAGAATCTCTTGCTCAAGCGCATTTTCACTAACCAACACCACTTTGTGCCCCATCTCTTCAACTACCAACGAGGCAGTTTCTTGATCAAGCACTTGGTTAATCGTGACCATTTCACCCATTTTCATCATGGTTTTGATCACTTCGCTAGCCTTCACCGCCATACGGTTCGCTAACTCACCAACAGTAATGGTTTCACCTAGTTTCACTTCACGTTCAACAGGTGCTGCAGGCTTGTTAAAGCCGTGCTGCAACGATGAACGTTTTGAACCTTTACGACGTTTCTCACGGCGAGGCGCTTCGTCACGCTCGTCGTCTTTACCACGACGTTTGGTTTTGTTGCGACGAGCACGGCGTTCTTCGCCTTCATCCTGCTCATCTTCTGCTGCTTGCGCAGTTTGCGAAGTCGTGAAGTGCACTTCTTCCTGCTCAGCTTGCTTACGTTTGGCTTCTTCTTCTTGCCAACGCGCTTCGTTTTCTTCTGCTAAGCGGCGAGCTTCTTCAGCCTGACGTGCAGCTTCTGCTTCCGCTTTTTTGCGCGCTTCTTCTTCTTGCGCTTTGCGTAAACGTTCCGCTTCAGCCTTCGCCTCGTCCGCCTTCTGGCGCTCTTCTGGCGTCATTGCTGCGCGTTTTTCAGCTTCAGCTTTTGCCTTCGCTTTCTCTTTTTCTTTGCGGGCCGCTTCTTGCTTCGCTTTCTCTTCGGCCGCTTTCGCATCAGCTTTTGCCTTCGCTTCAGCTGCCGCTTTCGCTTCTTCTTCTTTGCGCTTGGCTTCTGCCGCTAAGCGTTCTTGTTCGGCTTTTTCTTGATCAGCTTTTTGCTGTTCTTCAAGCGCAGAACGCTTCACGTAAGTACGCTTTTTACGCACTTCAACCTGCACTGACTTGCTGCGACCTGGGCCGCCACCAATACTCAGTGTGCTTTTTTCTTTGCGCTTCAACGTCATTTTGGCAGGCTCACTCGGACCACTACCACCATGCGCCTTATTTAAATGGGCTAACAGGGCCTGCTTTTCATCTTCATTGACACGGTCGCCTGGCTGCTTTTTCATGCCTGCTTCCGCAAACTGTTGCACCAAACGATCAACTGTCGTACCGACGTCTTTAGCTAGTTTATCCAGCGTTACTTCTTCCATAGTCTATAGTACCCCCGTTGATCTTATTCTTCGTTACCGAACCAGCAAATGTTGCGTGCTTGCATAATCAGCTCGCCTGCTCGTTCTTCGGTCAACTCATCAATTCCGGCTAAATCATCGATACCTTGCTCTGCAAGGTCTTCTAAAGTGATGATGCCACGGCTTGCGAACACATAGGCCAAATGACGATCTAAGCCTTCTAGGTTCAATAATGTTTCGTCCGGCTCAGCACTTTCTAACGACTCTTCGTTCTTCAGCGCTTGTGTTGTTAACACCGCTTTCGCACGTGTACGCAGCTCTTCAACGATATCTTCATCCATACCTTCAATGTCGAGTAATTCGTCAACTGGTACGTATGCGATTTCTTCAAGCGTTGAAAAGCCTTCATCGACGAGTACTGAAGCAAAGTCTTCGTCGATATCAAGTTTTGACGTAAACAAGTCGAGAACTTTCTGCGCTTCAGCTTGGTTCTTCTCGGTGAATTCATCCACTGACATGACATTTAATTGCCAACCAGTTAACTGGCTTGCCAAGCGTACGTTCTGACCGGCTTTACCAATTGCCTGTGCCAAGTTACCTTCTTCAACCGCGATATCCATGGTGTGCGCTTCTTCGTCAACGACAATCGACGCAACTTCTGCCGGCGCCATTGCATTAATAACGAATTGCGCTGGGTTATCATCCCACAACACGATATCGACACGTTCACCACCGAGTTCACCCGATACGGCTTGTACACGTGCACCACGCATACCAACACAAGCGCCGACTGGATCGATGCGACGATCATTACTTTTCACTGCAATTTTGGCTCGTGAACCTGGGTCACGCGCGGCACCGCGAATTTCAATCATCTCTTCGCCGATTTCCGGTACTTCGATGCGGAACAATTCAACCAAAAAATCTGGATGTGTGCGGCTTACGAATAATTGTGCACCACGTGCTTCTGGGCGTACGTCGTAAAGAAGACCGCGAACACGGTCGCCAGCGCGGAATGATTCACGCGGTAATAATTCTTCACGATAAATAATCGCTTCGGCGTTGTTACCTAAATCAAGAATAACGTGCTCACGCGTTGCACGTTTGACAATGCCGCTCACTAGCTCACCGACTTGATCTTGATATTCTTCAACAACTTTGGCGCGCTCAGCTTCACGTACTTTTTGCACGATAACTTGCTTCGCGGTCTGCGTTGTAATGCGGTCAAATTCAATCGATTCGATTTGCTCTTCAACATAGTCGCCAGCGTTTACAGACTCGTCTTCATACTGAGCTGCCGCTAAACTAATTTCGCGATATGGATGCTCAAGCGGCTGTTCACTGTCGTCAACTACTAACCAACGACGATAGGTATCAAATTCGCCGGTTTGACGATTGATACTTACGCGAACATCGATATCGCCTTCATATTTCTTTTTAGTTGCGTGTGCAAGCGCAGATTCAAGTGCCTCAAAAATCTTCTCTTTTGACACATCTTTTTCGTTTGAAACCGCTTCTGCAACCAATAAAATTTCTTTTGCCATTGTTTTGCCTCGCCTACGCAATCCTTAGTTGAACTGAGGAACTAAATGAGCTTTCTTAATTGATGACTGAGCTACTTTGAACTGCTCGCCATCAATACTAAATTCAATGTGATCGCCATCGACAGCGGCAATCACGCCTTTAAACTTACGTTTACCTTGTTGCGCCATGGTTAGCTCAACCGCAGCCGTTTCACCGATATAATCAGCGTACTGGCTAGCTTTAAAAAACGGACGTTCCATTCCTGGCGACGATACTTCAAGGAAGTACTCACTGTTGATCGGGTCTTCAACGTCCAAAATTGCGCTCACTTGATGACTTACATCAGCACAGTCATCAACACTAATTCCATTTTCGGAATCAATGTATACACGCAACGTTGAGTGTTTTCCGGCGCGCACAAACTCGACACCCCATAAGGTGAAGTCTAAGGCGGCAACTGCCGGTTCTAACATGTCAAATAAACGGTCTTCCATTCGAGCCAAGTTTGCTAACTCCTAAAAACAAAAAAAGGGCGTAAACGCCCAGTGTTGTTGACTGCCCACTCAAACTAATATTTCAGAATTAGTTTGCCGCAGCAAAGGTCACATAGTAAAAAGCCCCGAACTGCTGCGGGGCTTTTAAAACACTGGACCCTTTTGTAATTGGTTGCGGGGGCAGGATTTGAACCTACGACCTTCGGGTTATGAGCCCGACGAGCTACCAGACTGCTCCACCCCGCGTCCGAAAACGCGTCCATATTATACGGGTTTCGACTTGAAACCGCAACCGTGGCCGGTTGCTAATTTGGTGCGGATGGCGGGACTTGAACCCGCACGCCCGAAAGCACTACCCCCTCAAGATAGCGTGTCTACCAATTCCACCACATCCGCAAAACTTTGACGCTTATCAAGCGTTTAATTAATTGCCGCCAGGAACGTCGCTGTCGTTCGCTGGAACAGCTGGCACTTCTTCAACTGGCACTTCGATTTCGTCAAACTTACCTTTGGTGTCGCCATTGCCAGAAGACAAGTTACCAAGCACCAAACTCAAGACAAAAAATACGACAGCCAAAATTGCCGTTGTCCGCGTTAAAAAGTTACCTGAACCGCTTGAGCCGAAAACGGTATTTGATGCACCTGCACCAAATGACGCGCCCATATCAGCTCCTTTACCCTGCTGGATCATAATGAAACCAATCAGGATCAAGGCAACAATTAAGTATGCAATCAATAAAATTTCGTACATAACTTATTTACTCCGGGTTTGTGCAGCGTTACAAATCGCGACGAATTGTTCTTCGATTAAGCTTGCGCCGCCTATCAAACCACCATCTATATCCGCCTGAGCAAACAGTTGCTCGGCATTGTCAGCCTTCACGCTTCCACCGTACAGTACTTGCACGTTAGCGCCTGAAGGCCCGAATTTTTCTTGCAACCAGTTACGAATAAACGCATGAACTTCTTGCGCTTGCTCTGGGCTGGCCGTTAAACCGGTACCAATCGCCCAAACTGGTTCATAAGCAACCACTATACGTTCACAGTTATTACAATCTGCTAGAGCTTCTTGTAACTGTGCCGCAACAACATCAAATGTTTGCTGTTGTTCACGTTCTTCAGCACTCTCACCGACACACAGCACAACGGTCAAATTTGACTCGTTAAGGGTGTGGTTTACTTTCGCTGCAATGCGCTTTGCATTATCGCCATAAAACTGACGACGCTCAGAGTGACCAACGAGTACCATACTGGCACCAGACTCTACCAACAACGCTAAGCTATGTTCACCGGTGTGCGCACCACTTACGTGTTCATTGGCATCTTGTGCGCCAAGTTGAATGTTGTCGTAAAACGCTGCTTGTTGCCAAGCTGGGAGTAATACGGCTGGTGGGCATACCACCACACTCACGTCAGCATGCTGCGCTGCACTTTCGCGAAGTGCTTCAGCCATGGCCGTGACCAATTGCCGGTCACCGTTCATTTTCCAGTTAGCTATAACTAACGGTTGGCGTTGCATCTAAACCTCTGACTTCGTTGAGAGCGGCGAGATATTACATAACCTCGCCGCAACTTACAAGCAGTGAATGCGGAAATAATGCATCACTGGTTAATTACTAGCCGCTTCGACTTCGCTCGCTATTTCTTCGGCGAATTTACGAACAGTTTTGGCGTCTTTTCCTTCCACCATGACACGAATCAATGGCTCTGTGCCTGACTTGCGTAAAAGTACTCGTCCATTGTTGCCTAACGCACGTTCGACTTCTTGCACGACCGCCCGCACATTCTCCGCTGCAAGCGGATCTGAGCCGGCATTGAATCGCACGTTAACTAATGCCTGTGGAAACTTCACAAAGTTTTCCAGTAGCTCATCGAGCGAGCGACCTTCGCGCTGCATTGCGGTAAGTACTTGCAAACCGGCAATGATACCATCACCGGTGCTATGGAATTGGCGATTAATAATATGGCCGGAATTTTCACCGCCAATGCGCCAATCACGCTTGACCAACTCTTCCATCACATAGCGGTCACCGACTTTGGCTCGAACAAACGGAATACGCCTATCAGTAAAGAACTTCTCAAGCGCAAAGTTGCTCATCAATGTGCCGACAATACCACCTTGTAGCAGGCCATCTTGCTGCGCTGCACGCGCAAGGATGTAGATGATGTCATCGCCATCAACAATACGACCACTTGAGGTGACCATCATAATGCGGTCACCGTCGCCATCCAGCGCGAAACCCAAATCAGCTTTGTGCGCTAATACTTGCTCACGTAGCGCATCAAGATGCGTTGCACCGCATTTTTCGTTGATGTTCACACCATTTGGTTCAGTGCCAATTTCCCAAATATCGGCACCCAGCTCAGTCAACACATCTGGCGCGATGTGATAGGTCGCACCATGCGCACAATCGACAACAATCTTTAACCCTTTTAAGGATAAGTCCGATGGGAATACACTCTTACAAAACTCAATGTAACGCCCAGGCGCATCATCAATACGACTTGCGCGGCCCATGTTTTCAGACGGCACACAACGAATCGGCTCGTCTAATAACCGCTCGATTTCCGCCTCAACACTATCCGGTAACTTACTCCCTGAATCAGAGAAAAATTTAATACCGTTATCATAATATGGGTTGTGTGAAGCACTGATCACAATACCGGCAGCAGCACGGAAGTTCCGCGTCAGGTATGCTACCGCAGGCGTCGGCATAGGTCCTAAAAACTCAACACTGACACCGGCAGAAAGCAAGCCAGCTTCTAACGCGGACTCTAACATATAGCCTGATAAGCGGGTGTCTTTCCCTACCAATACACGCTGATTACCACTTGCCGACAAGACTGTTCCGGCAGCCCATCCAAGTTTTACCGCGAAATCTGGGGTTATCGGAAAATCACCAACGCGACCACGCACCCCATCGGTTCCAAAATACTTACGCTGACTCAAGCGAATTCTCCAGCCAAGGTTGCTGCAACAACTTTCATTGCATCAACCGTTTCCTTGACATCATGCACACGAATAATCTGTGCCCCTTTCATTGCAGCAATCGTTGCCGCCGCTATGCTACCCGCTAAACGTTCATTAACTTCACGCCCAGTCACTTGGCCGAGCATCGACTTTCGGGACATGCCAACCAATAGTGGTAACTGCATGTCATGAAACGCCTGCAATCGCTGTAGTAGCTGGTAATTATGCCTGACTGATTTACCAAAGCAAAAGCCTGGATCGAGATAAATGTTGTTTTTTTGTATTCCGGTATTCATGCAAGCACGTACACGCTCATCAAGAAACTGTCTTACGTCATTAACTACGTCATCATAACGCGGCTCATGTTGCATCGTGCGCGGCTCACCTTGCATATGCATCAGGCAAACTTTAACTTCGGGGGCCGCTGCTAGTAACTGCTCCGCCCCCTCATCGCGAAGCGCATTGATATCGTTAATCATGGCTACATTCAGCTTCAAAACTTCAGCCATAACGGCGGTTTTGCAGGTATCAACTGAAATAGGAACAGCGAAATTCGCTTTTAATTTCTCAACAATCGGCACAACTCGGTCAAGCTCTTCGGCAACGCTAACACCGGTGCTACCAGGGCGGGTTGATTCACCCCCCACATCTAACCATGCGGCGCCATCAGCGATCATCTGCTCAGCTTGACGTAATGCGTTATCCACTCGATTAAATTTACCACCGTCAGAAAAAGAATCCGGTGTCGCATTTAAAATGCCCATCACTTCAATGTTTGCGCGTGTATCAGCCATCAGTTTGTCCACCATCATTCAAAAAAAAGCCCCGCTTTACGGGGCTTTTCGACACTGATTAACTCGCTGGTGTGTCACCAGCTGGTTTACTCGTCGATACCGGTTGGCTACCTTCCGCCTTCCCGTCATCGCCACCAGACTTGTTGTTGTCGCGTTGCTGCCAATCACGTGGCTCACGCACATCACGACGGTTCATCAAGTCATCAATCTGATCTGCATCGATTGTTTCGTACTTCATTAATGCATCTTTCATGGTGTGCAAGATGTCGACGTTTTCTTCCAATATCCGCTTTGCCCGATCATAGTTACGGTCGATGAACAATTTAACCTCTTGATCAATTGCTCGCGCGGTTTCATCAGACATATGTTTATGTTGAGTTACTGAGCGACCTAAAAACACTTCATTTTCGTCGTCAGCGTATAACAACGGTCCCATCTTTTCAGATAGACCCCACTGGGTCACCATTTTACGCGCGATTTGCGTTGCACGTTCAATATCATTGGAGGCGCCGGTGGTAACTTTATCGTCACCATAAATCAACGCCTCGGCAATTCGACCACCAAACAGACTTGAGATCATACTCTCCAAGTGCTGCTTTGAATGACTCACACGATCTTGCTCCGGCAAGTACATGGTCACGCCGAGTGCTCGGCCGCGAGGAATAATCGACACTTTATAAACTGGATCATGCTCAGGCACTAAACGCCCGACAATCGCGTGTCCCGCTTCGTGATAAGCAGTCATTGCTTTCTCATCTTCGGTCATCACCATCGAGCGGCGCTCGGCACCCATCATGATCTTGTCTTTAGCTTTTTCGAACTCTTCCATCGCGACAACTTTTTTGTTGCCTCGCGCCGCGAATAATGCCGCTTCGTTTACCAAGTTCGCTAAATCAGCACCTGAGAAGCCTGGTGTACCGCGCGCAATTAATGATGCATCAACATCTTTGCCTAACGGAACCTTGCGCATATGAACTTTCAAAATCTGTTCACGACCACGAACGTCTGGCAAGCCAACCACAACCTGACGGTCGAAACGACCTGGACGCAATAACGCAGGGTCAAGAACATCTGGACGGTTGGTTGCAGCAATCACGATAATACCTTCGTTGCCTTCGAAACCATCCATTTCTACAAGCATTTGGTTCAAGGTTTGCTCACGTTCATCGTGACCACCGCCCAAACCAGCACCACGTTGACGGCCTACCGCATCAATTTCATCGATAAAAATAATACATGGTGCAGCTTTTTTCGCTTGCTCGAACATGTCACGAACCCGCGAAGCACCGACACCGACGAACATTTCGACAAAGTCTGAACCAGAAATCGAAAAGAATGGTACGCGTGCTTCACCGGCAATCGCTTTCGCAAGCAAGGTTTTACCAGTACCTGGAGGGCCAACCATCAATACACCCTTTGGAATCTTTCCGCCAAGGTGCTGGAATTTGGTTGGGTCTTTTAAGTAATCAACCAGTTCGGTGACTTCTTCTTTCGCTTCGTCACAGCCGGCGACATCAGCAAACGTGGTTTTAATTTGGTCTTCGCTCATTAAGCGCGCTTTACTTTTACCAAACGACATAGCACCACGGCCACCACCGCCTTGCATTTGGCGCATAAAGAATATCCACACGCCAATCAACAACAACATTGGGAACCAAGAAATAAAGATTTGCGCCAAAATACTCGGTTCTTCTGGCAACTTACCGTTTACTTCTACATTGTTCTCCAACAAGTCATCCAACAGCTTCGGATCGTACTGAGTTGGCACCACCGTCGTGAACTGCTCACCACTGCGCGACTGCGCGGTAATCATGCGACCATCGATATCAACCGAACGCACACCACCGTTGTGGACTTGATTGATAAATTGGCTGTAAGCCACTTGTTGACCATTAGCGCCGCTTTGACTGAAGTTGTTAAATACAGTCATTAGAACAACGGCTATGACCAGCCATAAAATGAGATTTTTTGCCATATCGCTCAAAGCTGACTACCTCTTGTTTGCATTTGTAGCACGCCCTACAGGGTACTACAGTTTGTAACCGGTCGCTACCAGATACACTTCCCGCGAACGGGCTCGTGATGAGTCTGGCTTACGTGTCTTCACTGTTTTAAAAGCAGCGCGGACATTTTTCAAAAATTCTTCAAAGCCTTCGCCTTGAAATACTTTGACGACGAAACTACCGTTTGGTTTCAATACTTGGTGACACATATCTAACGCTAATTCAACGAGATACATAGAGCGCGGTTGATCCACATTGTCATTCCCACTCATATTCGGTGCCATATCGGACAACACTACATCTACGTTTTTGCCACCAATTCGGCTCAATAGCGCACCCAAAACTTCCTCATCGCGGAAATCGCCTTCGAGGAAATCGACCCCAGCGATTGGGTCCATCGGCAAAATATCGCAAGCGATGACTTCGCAGTTGCCATGCAACGAATCCACCACAAATTGCGACCAACCACCGGGTGCAGCTCCGAGGTCGACCACGGTCTGGCCTTGTTTTAAAATCCGATCTTTCTGCTGTATCTCTTCTATTTTAAATACGGCACGCGAGCGATACCCTTTTTTCTGTGCCTTTTGCACATAGTGGTCGCTAAAATGTTCTTGCAACCAGCGCTTGCTACTGGCGGAGCGTTTTTTCGTCATGTTTCTCTTACCAAACTGGCTTCTTCTACCCAGATGGCGGTAGAATAGCGGAAATTCAAGTCATTCGATGGGATATATTACATGGCAACGGCCGTAACCTTAAGCAATAAACAAAAACAACACTTAAAATCATTGGCGCATTCACTTAAACCAGTGGTGCTGTTGGGCGCTAATGGTCTCACTGAAGGTGTGATGGCGGAGATTGAATTGGCGCTTGATCACCACGAATTAATCAAAGTGAAAGTACCTGACGAAGATCGCGAAATGCGCGAGCAAATTTACGCGACAATCATTGCACACACCGGTGCAACGAAAGTTCAGGTAGTCGGTAAGATTCTGACAATGTATAAACCAAGCGCAGCAGCGAAGATTCAACTGCCACGAGCTTAACTATTTATTGTCGGTGGCCTTTTGCGCTGTGGCGAGAGCTAATGCAACTTGTTGCAGCGCAGTATCGAGTAACATTGCGTCACCTCGACGTTTAAAGTACGCCTCTGTCATAAATTGATGATTGGCTTCAGTCATCGGCACGTTATGCTTTTTCATAATAGGCTCTACATACTGCAAAGCCTTCATGGTATCCGCAACCGACGGAGCGGAATACTGAACCTCGTCTTGCTCAGTGACAACCAAGCTCACATTCGGGTAAAACAGATCCACATTTGGCGCAAACAGCCAATCCAACGACACCCCCTGTCGTAACATTCCTTCAATAACACGATCATAATTCAATGACTTACGTCGCTTCCAATTACTATAAGTACTCGCTGGAAGCCCCAGCCAGCGCATTACAGCGCTCGCCGTAGTCTGTTTCGAAACTAATTTCAAGCGTTCCATACAGGTATCAAGATCCGGCAATTCCATGTTGCTTTTAGCCATAGTCTGTGGTCTATTTTGCCTAACATGTCATTTGACACTTCTTTGTCGATTTACGCATCAAATGACATGTTTTTATTATTTACGAGTTAACTTTGGAGTTCATTGTGAGCTTCATTTTCACTTCACTTGAACAAAGAAGCACTATACCTGATGGATAGCAAACAAATCAAAAAGGAATTAATGCGACGGGGTTATGATTTTTCAATGATCGCGGAGGCTTTAGGTAAAAGTCCATCTTTGATTTCCAAAGTGGCGTCGCGCAAAGCGCGCTCACAGCCGGTTGCCTTGGCGATTGCCAAAGCACTGGGGATGGAGATTGATGAGGTGTTTCCGGATGTCGATGCGTATCATCAAGTACCTATGACACCGGAGCAGCGCAAACAAAAACAGCGCGAACTGGTCGCGCTGTTAAGAAGCTAAAAAGCTTAATGATGATGTGATCGGTTAAAGATATTCGACCTTAACAACCTCATATTCAACTTCGCCGTTCGGGGTATTCACTCGAGCAGCATCATCAATCTCTTTACCAATCAATGCACGTGCAATTGGCGAATTAATCGAAATCAGGTTCTGCTTAATGTCGGCTTCATCATCACCGACAATCCGATAGGTCATTTCTTTGTCGGTAACCGTATTATAAACCGTTACCGTTGCGCCGAAGATGACTTTACCTTGGTTGGGCACCTTGGTGACATCAATGATTTGCGCATTAGATAGCTTCGCTTCAATTTCTTGAATACGGCCTTCACAAAACCCCTGCTGCTCACGCGCGGCATGATACTCGGCGTTTTCTTTCAAATCACCGTGCTCACGAGCATCGGCGATCGCCTGAATAATACGCGGCCGATCTTGCGTTTTTAAGCGTTTCAATTCCTCCCGCAGCATCTCAGCGCCGCGGGTGGTCATTGGAATCTGATTCATCGTTCTAAAACCCTTTTGTGCAACGATTGCAATGAGTTAACACGAGCACGGTCATCCGCCGTGTTCGCTTTCACTGTCGCAAATGCTGCATTTAATGTTGTGGTATAGGTTACTTTATTCAAGAGCGCTTCTCGGCGAATATAAACCGAGTCTTCAATGGCTTGGCGCCCTTCAACAGTATTAATAATGTAACTGTACTCGCCGTTCTTAATTGCATCAACAATATTCGGCCGACCTTCTTGTAGCTTGTTAACCACCGAGCAAGCAATTCCCTCGTCATTGAGTAGTTTTGCTGTGCCACGAGTCGCTTCAAGGCTAAAACCTAAGCCAATCAAGCCGCGAGCCAAATCGAACAGACGCGATTTATCGCCATCACGTACTGATAATAGCGCCTTGCCAGCTTTCGCCAACGCTTCACCTGCGCCTAAGTTAGCCTTCGCATAAGCCTCTTCAAAGCTTTCGCCAACGCCCATGACTTCACCAGTTGAACGCATTTCTGGACCACGAATCGGGTCAACGCCTTGGAACTTAGCAAAAGGAATCACAACCTCTTTTACCGAGTAGTAAGGAGGAATCACTTCTTCCGTATAGCCTTGCTCAGCAAGTGACTGACCAACCATGACGCGAGCCGCGATTTTGGCAAGCGGTAAGCCAGTTGCTTTCGACACAAACGGTACCGTACGGGCAGCACGTGGATTAACTTCGATGAGATAAATCTCGTCGTCTTTAATCGCAAACTGTGCGTTCATTAGTCCATTCACGCCGAGTTCAAAGGCTAACTTGCTCATTTGATCGCGCAGTTCGTCTTGAATTTTATCACTTAACGAGTATGGCGGTAATGAACAGGCTGAATCACCGGAGTGAACACCCGCTTGTTCAATGTGTTGCATAATGCCGCCAATCAATACATCTTTGCCGTCACAAATCGCATCGACATCAACTTCAATTGCATTGTCCAAGAAGCGGTCAAGTAGCACGGGTGCTGAGTTTGAAACTTTTACGGCATCCGTTAAGTAGCGCAACAAATCGTTCTCATCGTAGACGATTTCCATTGCACGTCCGCCTAATACATAAGATGGACGCACAACCAACGGATAACCAATACGCTCCGCTTCACGTAATGCTTCGTCAACTTTCGTCACCGTTGCGTTTTCCGGCTGCTTCAAGCCTAAACGGCGCACGGCACCTTGGAAACGCTCACGGTCTTCGGCACGGTCAATCGCATCTGGCGAAGTACCAATCACTGGCACGCCATTAGCTTCAAGCTCACGGGCTAATTTCAGCGGGGTTTGGCCACCATATTGAACAATCACACCCTTCGGCTTTTCAACACGAACAATTTCTAGCACGTCTTCTAGTGTAATGGGCTCAAAGTAGAGGCGATCAGACGTATCGTAATCGGTCGAAACCGTCTCAGGGTTACAGTTCACCATGATGGTCTCGTAACCATCTTCACGCAATGCCAACGCCGCATGAACACAGCAGTAGTCAAACTCAATACCTTGACCAATGCGGTTCGGTCCACCACCGATCACCATAATCTTATCTTTATCGGTTGGCGCCGCTTCACACTCTTCATCGTAGGTTGAGTACATATAAGCAGTGTCTGAACGGAATTCTGCCGCACAGGTATCAACGCGCTTATAAACTGGATGAATCGCTAATTCATTTCGGCGGCGACGCACTTCAGTTTCAGCAACGTCAAGTAAGTCAGCAATACGCTTATCGGCAAAGCCCTTACGCTTCAACAAACGCAGTGCGTGTTCATCCAAACCTGCCATGCCAAGCTTTTGAACTTCTTCTTCAAGTAGCACAATTTCTTCAATTTGAATCAAGTACCACTCGTCGATACGGGTCAGTTCAAACACTTCATGCACGGTCATACCTAATCGGAAGGCATCGGCAATGTAGAAAATACGTTCTGCACCTGGCTCTTTTAATTCGCGAATCACTTTACCGCGTGCTTCTGGGTCATTCACATCAACCATTGGGTCGAAGCCAGATACGCCGATTTCCAAGCCGCGTAATGCTTTTTGCAGCGACTCCTGCTGGTTACGACCAATCGCCATCACCTCACCCACTGATTTCATCTGGGTGGTTAAGCGGTCATTACAGCCAGCAAACTTTTCAAAGTTAAACCGTGGGATCTTCGTCACAACGTAGTCAAGCGCAGGCTCAAACGACGCTGGCGTGACGCCACCTGTAATTTCGTTCTCTAGCTCATCAAGGGTATAGCCAACCGCTAATTTCGCTGCAACTTTCGCAATGGGGAAACCAGTCGCTTTCGAGGCGAGTGCTGATGAACGCGACACGCGCGGGTTCATCTCAATGATAACCATGCGCCCAGTATCTGGACATACGCCAAACTGAACGTTTGAGCCACCGGTTTCAACGCCGATTTCACGTAATACTGCCATCGCAGCGTCACGCATCAACTGATATTCTTTATCGGTTAATGTTTGCGCCGGAGCAACAGTGATTGAGTCACCGGTATGAATACCCATGGCATCAAAGTTTTCAATGGCACAGACAATAATGCAGTTATCAGCACGGTCACGCACCACTTCCATTTCGTACTCTTTCCAACCAATCAATGATTGGTCAATCAGCAACTCTTTGGTCGGCGATAAATCTAAACCACGGCGGCATATTTCTTCAAACTCTTCGCGGTTGTAAGCGATACCACCGCCGCTACCGCCCATGGTGAAGCTTGGACGAATAATTAACGGAAAGCCGAATTCTTCTTGAATCTCGAATGCTTCTTGCAGGTTATGGGCAATTTTTGCATTTGGCGTTTCAAGGCCAATTGCTTTCATGGCTTTATCAAAGCGATCACGATCTTCTGCTTTATCAATCGCATCCGCATTCGCGCCAATCATTTCAACATTATATTTATCCAGTACGCCGTGTTTATCTAGCTCTAACGCACAGTTCAGTGCGGTTTGACCGCCCATGGTTGGTAATACGGCATCAGGACGTTCAACTTCAATAATTTTCGCAACCACTTCCCAATGAATGGGTTCAATGTAGGTGACATCGGCCATTTCTGGATCGGTCATGATAGTTGCCGGGTTCGAGTTCACCAAAATAACTCGGTAACCTTCCTCACGCAGCGCTTTACATGCTTGCGCACCAGAGTAGTCGAACTCGCAGGCCTGGCCGATAACAATCGGACCAGCACCAAGAATTAGAATGCTTTTAATGTCGGTACGTTTTGGCATAGTTACTGGCTCATCAATTCAATAAAGTGGTCAAATAACGGGGCCGCATCATTCGGGCCAGGGCTTGCTTCAGGGTGTCCTTGAAAGCTAAACGCTTTAACATCCGTGCGCTCAATACCCTGTAGAGTACCGTCGAAGAGTGATTTGTGTGTTGCCTTGAGGTTTTCTGGCAAAGTCGCTTCATCAACCGCAAAACCATGATTTTGACTGGTAATCATCACACGGCTTGTTGCTAAATCCTGTACTGGATGGTTCGCGCCATGGTGACCGAGCTTCATTTTCACGGTTCGTGCACCACTTGCTAGAGCTAGCAATTGGTGACCCAAGCAAATACCAAAGATAGGTACTTCTGCAGCAATAATGTCTTTAATCGCCTGAATGGCGTAATCACATGGTTCCGGGTCACCTGGGCCATTCGACAGGAATACCCCGTCTGGATTCATCGCTAAGACATCTTTTGCTGGGGTTTGCGCCGGTACCATCGTGACTTTACAGCCCCGGTCCGCCAACAAACGTAAAATATTACGTTTACAGCCATAATCGTATGCAACAACATGGAACTTCGGCTCGGTTAGTTCGCTAAAGCCTTGGCCTAATTTCCAACTTTTACTCGTCCACTCTACTGGCGTGCGGATGGTCACTTCTTTCGCTAGGTCTAAACCTTTCAAGCCTGGGAATCGTTGCGCTAATTCAAGTGCTTTGTTCACATCAATATCGCCAGCCATGATGCAACCATTTTGCGCACCTTTCTCACGCAAAATACGGGTCAACTTACGCGTATCAATGTCGGCTATACCCACAACATTGCGTTGACGAAGATAATCACCCAACGACTGTTCGCGGCGGAAGTTACTCGCTTTGAGCGACATATCACGAATGATCAAACCTTTCGCCCAAACGCGATTCGATTCTTCATCTTCGTGGTTTGTGCCGTAATTGCCAATGTGGGGATAAGTAAGGGTAACGATCTGTTCTGCGTAGGAGGGGTCGGTGAGAATTTCTTGGTAACCGGTCATGGCGGTGTTAAAAACAACTTCACCAACTGCGGTACCGCCGGCGCCAATAGCCGTGCCGTGAAAAACAGTCCCATCGGCAAGTACCAAAATGGCTTTACTTGCTGAGTGGCTCGCTAGAATACTCAAGGTTAACCTCCGTACATAAAAAAACGGGTGAATCAAAAAAATGACTTCCCCGTTGATTACCTTGCACCAGCGTCGGCTTTTCAGAGTGCATCCAGAGCTATTTAGCTCGCTCTGAATTTGCACCTCTGAATACCAGTGGAGTGCGCGTTTCAGCTTGCCCGAAATGTTACTGGCAAATTGACCGCATTCTACAGAAATTTAGCCGTTTCGTAAACTGAAAATTAGCGGTCAAGCATACGAATTAACTCAACCGCGCCAGTCTAGATGAATTGTTTTAAAAGTGAATTCAATGCTAAGACATCCGCCATCTCATAATATCCCGAAGGCTGTTCTTTAAGCCATTGCGCAGCTTGAATAGCGCCGCGGGCAAATATTTGTCGGTTACTGACGCGATGAGTCAACTCAAGTCGTTCGCCTTCATGTGCAAATAACACCGTATGTTCGCCAATGATATCCGCAGCTCGCATCACCGAAAATCCGATGGTTCCTGATTTACGCACACCATCGCCGCGCACACCAGCCGAAACATCCTTTAACGTTTGTCCCCGCCCTCGGGCCGCACTTTCTCCTAGCACCACCGCAGTACCTGAGGGCGCATCACGTTTTTTATTATGATGCGCTTCAAAGATTTCTATATCGGTATCCGGAAGAGCCGCCGCAGTCAATTCCACCAGTTGTCGCAATAACGTAATCCCGACACTCGTATTCGCGGCATATAACACGGGAATGCTTTGCGCAGCGTGGTTTAGTTCGTGATGGTGTTGCTGACTGAGTCCAGTGGTGCACACCACAATGGGCACATTCAATTTTTTCGCTAAGGCTAAATTGTCAGGCAACGCCTGCGGCAGAGAGAAATCGATGAGTATTTCGACTTGATTCAACTTTAGGTCGCTAGCATGCTGATATTGTAAACCCGCCCCAGCGTCGTTGGCGCGCACTAACTCACCATATCGATTCGATTGCTGACTGACGATTGCAGCTGTTACTGCAATATCTGATTGTCGGGCTAGCGCCATCACCGCCTGCCCCATACGGCCAGAGGCACCGAGAATTCCAAGTTTCATGAGTCATACTCGTGGTCATTGTTTATGGCTCAAAGCTTAGCGTAAAAGTCATCCATGTTGCCATCATTGTTTTAACCAGCGCGCCTTGTTATCATCAATTCTTCCTTTGCACTTGAAGAAAATATTCGTCACGTGAATAAAACTGTCTTGCTCCTCATTTCGATTATGTTGTTTCATGGACTATTTACATGTTCCGTGGCAGCAGGTCATATCAGCGACAGCGAACATAATATTGATATTGTTTACCAACAACATTCTGACCACCAACAACATCATCAAAGTGACAAACATCAACAAGCAACCGATGAGCATGACAGCGAGCATCAATTCCATGCTCACGTGAGTTGCTTGACTGCTTATGCTGCATTTGCGTTGCCAACCAGTAAATTGGTTGAGCGCATTAAAACTCCCAAATTGTTCATCACTATTGCGAACCCGCAACCGCCGGTTCCGCCGCCTAATTCTTCGGCCGTTTAAACGTCAACTCGGATCAAGTCCGATTCTCATTGATTAACAAAACGAATGGAGAATTTCCATGGCGATATTTCGCTTTGGCCTCGCCTTGCTATTGATTACTTTGATCAATACACCTGCGCTGGCTAAGAATTTAAGTTTGCGTGAAGCATTAACGCAAACCCTCAATCAAAACCCAACATTACTGCAGTTCCCTTACCAATTAAGGGTGGCTGAGGCGACCCGAATGCAAGCTGCATTGCGCCCTAACCCCTCGCTCGATATTGAATTCGAGAATTTACTTGGTAGTGGTTCACAAGAGGGTTTAAGCCATCTCGAAACGACGTTGGCATTTAGTCAGGTTATCGAACTTGGCGGCAAACTCGATTCACGAATCGCAGTTGCCGACGCAGAACGAGAACTGATTGAAGCAGAGTTTAACTATGCCAAAATTGAGATTCTTGCTGAGACGACAACCAGATTTTATCGTTTACTTCTGTTGCAAGAGCTAGAGAAACACCAGCAGATCTATCTATCTCGATTACAAGATACCTATCAGCTTGCGCAGCAACGCTTCAATCTTGGTGGCGCTCCGCGAGGCGAATCGATGCGTGTTGAACTCGCGATTGCAACCAACCAAGCAAAGCTCAAAGAGCTTGGTAATCAGCTGGTTCAGGCGCGCTATGAATTAACCTCGATGTGGGCTGAATCAACCGAATTTAATCGTGTGCTCGGTAACTTTGCTAGTGATATTGCAATCCCGACTCGAGCGAAACTCGAAAGCGCGGTAATGCGCGCACCAGAACTACTCAAGCTCTTTGACTCTGAACGATTACTCACTGCCAAGCTTGAAGCACTGAAAGCGGCAGCAGTTGCTGATGTTCGGATCGGCGCTGGTGTTCGTCATAACGCCGCTAACGATGATTTTGGTTTCGTTTTAAACGCATCTATTCCATTTCAGCTTAGTAATCCGCAACGCGGCAATATTGCGCAAAACCGCGCTGAACAAAATCTTGTGCTAGCCCAGCAAAAAATGCTCCGTGAGCAGCTAAAGAGCAGAGCGAATGCACTCCTTGCCAATGTGCAGGTGCAAACACAAATGCTGACCGATTTAACTGAGCAACTCGTGCCGCGAGCAAAAACACTCGTTGAAACGATTCGTAATGGTTACAGCGACGGTATCTACAGTGTACTGCAAATCTTAGATGCGCAAGAACAGCTTGCTGAACTCGAAAAACAACAAATTCAACGCCAATACGCGACTTATCAAGACCTTCTACAACTTGAGCGTATGACTGGCCAATCATTTATGGAAGCAACCCTATGAAGTTCATGATCCATTTATTCTCACTCATGTTGATGTTAGGCGTCACGACTAACATTGCTACTGCAAGTACATCAGCTCTCACGGAAACGAACGAGGTTGAAGGTCCACATGGCGGTAAATTACTTACCAGTGATAACTTTGACATTGAAATCACAATTTATGAGACAGGTATACCACCGGAGATGCGAGTTTATGCATACAGCGACGGCCAAGCAATCATGCCTACGGATTTCCAACTCACTGTTTCATTGGAGCGACTCGGTGAAGTCACTGACAACTTAACTTTTGTTCCAGAAAACGATTATTTCGTCAGTGAACAGGAGATCTACGAACCTCACTCATACACAGTTAATGTCAGTGCAAGTTACCAAAATAACCAAGTGCAATGGCGATACGAGAATTTTGAAGGTCGCACAGAGCTCTCTAATCGCGTTATCGAAGCCGCAGGCATAACAACCGCAGAAGTTGAACCGAAAAACTTGGTTTTTAAAGAAACAATGTTTGGCATTGTCGCACCAGTCAATTCATTACAACGCGGTGTCAGCGCGCAATATCCGGGAGTAATTACCGAAGTGCTTGTTGATATTGGTGATGCCGTCGAGCATGACCAACCTCTTGCGCGGATTCGTAACGCAGCAAGTGGTTCGATTTATACTTTATTTAGCCCTATTTCTGGCGAAGTGACCGAGCGCAACGCAAATATCGGCGAAGTCGCCAATTCACAACAGTTGTTTGAAATTACGAATTTATCCAAGGTATGGATTGAATTATCCGCCTTTCCAGAAACTATCGAGCAATTATCCGTTGGGCAATCAGTTAACGTTTACGACTTACATCAGCACTTACAAGCGACCAGCGAAATCACCTATATTGCGCCAAAGATGACCGGCGGTCATATCGCTCGTGCACGCACAGTGATTGATAATAGTGAAGGTCATTGGCGTCCTGGCATGCACGTGAAAGCTGACGTGACAACTCATCAGATAAAAGCAGCACAAGCGGTTGCCAAGCGAGCGTTGCAAACGTTTCGCGAGCGCCCTGTAGTCTTTGTGCGCGTAGGCAATACCTTTGAGGTCAGAATGCTTGAGCTAGGTCGCGACGATGGCGAGTTTGTTGAAGTTCTTGATGGTATTGAACCTGGCGCAAGCTACGTGGTTGATAATAGCTATTTACTCAAAGCTGACGTCTTAAAAGACGGCGCAGCGCATGATCATTAGGAGGTAAATCATGATTGACCATCTGATTCGATTTGCCATCCAACGGCGCTGGTTGGTTATCGCGTTTACACTGTTGCTAGCAGGTTATGGTGTATACAACGCGATGAAACTCCCCATTGACGCCGTGCCAGATATCACCAACGTTCAGGTACAAATTAACACTGAAGCAGCTGGCTATTCGCCATTGGAAGTTGAACAGCGAATTACTTATGCCATCGAGACGGCCATGGCTGGCATACCAAAGCTCGATTACACACGCTCGATTTCGCGTTACGCTCTTTCTCAGGTGACTGTTGTCTTTGATGAAGGCACTGATATTTATTGGGCAAGACAACAAATTAGTGAACGCTTACAGTCGGTACGCTCCAGTCTTCCGGATGAAATAGAGCCCGCACTTGGACCTATCGCAAGTGGCTTGGGAGAGGTATTTACTTACATTGTTCGTGCCGAACCAAACGCGCGCGACGCCAGCGGTAATCCTTACACAGCTGAAAGCTTACGAACGATCCAAGACTGGGTTATTCGACCACAACTGGTGAAGGTACCTGGCGTCACCGAAATAAATACAGTTGGTGGTTTCGAGAGAGAATATCAGGTTGCGCCAAACCCCGGAAAAATGCTGGCATTTAAAGTAACCATTGATGATATTTTTAGTGCCCTCGAGATGAACAACAATAACGCCGGAGCCGGATATATTGAGCACAACGGCGAACAATGGTTGGTACGCTCGCCGGGACAAGTTAATAGTCTTGCTGAAATTGGTAACATCGTCGTGACCAAGCGTGATGATGCACCCGTACGAATTCGCGATGTTGCCGAGGTGCGCTGGGGTGAAGAACTACGAACCGGCGCGGCCACCTCAAACGGTGAAGAAGTGGTACTTGGCACCGCCATGATGCTCATCGGCGAAAATAGTCGATTGGTTGCGAAAGCTGTTGCCGAACGCTTAAAAGTTGTGCAACAAAGCCTACCTGAAGGTGTCATTGTAGAGGCACTCTATGATCGCACCATTTTAGTCGATAAAACCATTGCGACCATTGAAAAAAATCTATTCGAAGGCGCCGTGTTGGTCATCGTTATCCTATTTCTCTTACTTGGTAATATTCGAGCAGCGTTGATTACGGCAATGGTCATTCCGCTTAGTATGCTGTTTGCCATTTCAGGAATGGCGACGAATCGCGTATCAGGCAATTTGATGAGTTTAGGGGCAATCGATTTCGGGATCATTGTCGACGGCGCTGTTATTGTGGTCGAAAATGCCCTGCGTCGTTTAGGTCTAGCACAACAACGAGCGGGGCGATTACTCACCGCTAAAGAACGCTTTGAGGAGGTCTATCAGGGCGCGCGTGAAGTCTTTAATCCTGCAACCTTTGGTGTGCTAATCATCATGTTGGTTTACTTACCGATATTTGCACTTACCGGAGTAGAGGGGAAAATGTTTCATCCCATGGCATTCACCGTTATTTTTGCCCTACTCGGTGCATTGCTATTTGCCATGACCTTTATCCCAGCAGCAATTGCAATATTTGTTCGTGGGAAAGTTAAACACGAAGATAATCGGATTATGCGCGGTGCGCGAAAACTCTATGAACCGGGTTTACGCTTTGCACTAAAGCAACCTGTCTTGGTTATTTTGGTTGCCGTCATGCTGTTTGCCGCAACGCTCTTTCAGGCCTCGCGCATGGGAAGTGAATTTATTCCTCAACTCGATGAGGGAGATATTGCGATGCATGCGCTACGGATTCCGGGAACCGGCTTGAAACAATCAATCGAGATGCAAGAAAATCTAGAAGCCGTGATTCGTGAGTTGCCTGAAGTGAAAAGGGTCTACTCTAAAATCGGCACTCCGGATGTTGCCACCGATCCGATGCCTCCGAGCGTTGCAGATACGTTTATTTTGCTTAACCCGCGCTCACAGTGGCCAGATCCAACCAAATCAAAAGAGCAATTTATTGAAGAGTTGAGAGACGTCGTAACACAACAACCAGGTAATAAGTACGAGTTCACGCAACCGATTGAAATGCGTTTTAATGAACTGATTGCCGGGGTTCGCGCCGATGTCGCCGTGCGTATTTATGGCGATAATCTCGATACGCTGAAAGAACTTGGTGATCAAGCCGTCGGGTTGTTACAACAAATTGACGGCGCAAGTGACGTTCGCGCAGAACAAATGACCGGTTTACCAACCTTATCTGTTGTTCCACAACGTGATCATCTCGCCTTACTCGGCTTATCCGTTAACGATGTTCAGCGGGCACTTCAAACAGCCGTTGGCGGTATTCAAGCGGGCATCATTTATGAAGGTGATAAACGCTTTCCGTTGATTGTACGTCTAGATAACAATTGGCGTGAAAACATTGAGTCATTACGCCAGTTACCTGTTCCAATACCACAAGCAAAGAACTCGGAGCTTCAGTATGTTCCTCTTGGTGAGGTTGCGCATCTCGAACTTGAATTGGGGCCAAATCAAATCAATCGAGAGTCTGGTAAACGTAATATGGTGGTAAGTAGCAACGTCACTGATCGCGATCTTGGCTCGTTCGTAAACGAAGCGCGTGAAGTGTTGCGTGAAGATTTACAAATGCCAGCTGGTTACTGGGTCGAGTTTGGGGGAACATTTGAGCAACTTGAATCCGCCTCAAAACGGCTTAGTATCGTTGTGCCTTTAACTCTGTTGTTAATTTTGGGCCTTCTCTACAGTGCGTTTAGTTCGTTACGCAATTCATTGATTATATTCACCGGCGTACCATTAGCACTAACGGGCGGCGTGATTGCGCTTACTTTACGCGACATGCCGCTGTCGATATCGGCTGCGGTAGGCTTTATCGCTCTATCCGGAGTTGCGGTTTTAAATGGCGTCGTCATGCTATCATTTATTGAGCAACTGCGATTACAAGGTATGCAACTTCGCGAGGCTATTTTTGAAGGTGCTCGCACACGTTTACGGCCGGTTTTGATGACGGCGCTAGTTGCGAGTTTAGGTTTCGTACCAATGGCCTTCAACGTTGGTACCGGAGCTGAAGTGCAACGACCACTCGCCACCGTCGTAATAGGCGGCATAATTTCGTCGACGTTATTAACCTTATTGGTATTACCAGCCTTGTACAGACTGGTACACCGAGGGAATAAAGCAGTTTAAGTTTTCTGTTGTTGACGCCCGAGCACCACTGACACAGCCATATCACCGGTCACGTTAGTGGCAGTTCGGGCCATATCAATAATTCGGTCAATGGCCGCAATGAACGCGATACCTTCGAGCGGCAGACCAATCGCGTTTAAGGTAACAGTCAACATCACCATGGCTGTTCCAGGGACGCCTGCCGTACCCACTGACGCCAACGTTGCCGTTAACGTAATCAACATATAATCCGCCCAGTCTAGCGGAATACCGTAAATTTGTGCAATAAAGATAGACGCAATAGCTGGATAAATGCCGCCGCAACCGTCCATGTTAATTGTAGCGCCGAGTGGCAAAACGAAGCTCGCGTACTCTTTTTTGACGCCCAGCTTTTCGGTAATCGCCTGGTGCGCAGCTGGAATCGTGCCAAAACTGCTACACGTGGTAAATGCGACCAATTGCGCCGAGAACACCGACTTAAAAAAGAACCAAGGCGACATGCCGGCTAAACGCACCATCGTGCCGTACACGAACACAATGTGCAGTATGCACGCCAAATAAATCGCACCAATAAACGCCGCCAATGGGGTTAAGCTGGATAAACCATAATGACCCACAACCCATGCCATCAAACCCAACACCCCGAACGGCGTTAATTCGAGAACCATTTTGGTAATACGATACATCACCTGTGCGCCAGCTTTCATGACATCGCCAAACGGTTTAGCCACTTCACCCAACTGATTGATCGCGACACCAACCAGAACTGCGAATACCACGATTTGAATCACGTTACCTTCCGCCAACGCCGCAATTGGATTGGTCGGTATAAAGTTCAGAAAAACCTCAATCGGTCCGGGAACATCCTTGGGTTGATAGTTTGTATCAGCAACAAGATCGGGCGATGGCGTAATATCCAGTAACTGCGCTACCGACAAACCAATTAAACTGGCAATGACGGCAGTTAACAAAAACAGTCCGATGGTTTGCGCGCCAATCTTGCCCGCTTTCTCGCCGCTACCGAGTTGTAAAATTGCACTGACAATTGCAAAGAATATCAGCGGTGCAACGAGCATTTTCAATGCATTAATAAATAGTGTCCCCAGCGGACGCAATGCTTGCGCCACATCAGGGTGCACAACACCAATTAGTACCCCCAGTGCAAACGCACCGAGTACACGCTGCCAAAATGGAATTGCAAACCAAGCCTTAAACATAACACCTCATCAAAATTCAACTTCGATATTGGCTGTTGGATAT
>AZIJ01023218.1_pt1 | contig 32653 bp, 58 predicted proteins | sample 359151 | NCBI WGS metagenome assembly AZIJ01 (sample SAMN02429718, study PRJNA222666) | marine sediment metagenome | biome: Sediment sample; isolation source: enrichment culture of sample MGS-ElMAX(UA) from oil contaminated site at the... | place: Egypt: El Max | collected 2013-01-23 | depth 9.22 m m | reverse complement strand
CATTGATTATATGTGATCTAACATTTTCTACAATATACGGTTTATCTTGTTGATCTAATTTTTTTATAATTTCTGGTAATAAATGTTTAGTCTTTTGACTATATTCTGCAGTTTCTCTAAATCTATTTAATTTTGAATAATAATTACATGGAGGAGTAGCAATTATAAAATCATAAGGTGTTAAATCTATTTCTAACATATCTCCACCAATATCACGTTCCCCGTTAATATCTTGATAAACAATGTCATGTTTTGGGTGGTTAGCTTTAAATGCCGCTAAATATATTCCTTTCACTTCTTCCCTTCCTCTCTCGGCTTACACTGACAATCAATAGACTTGTGATAGCCTTTATCATCTACTATGTGTATATAGCCTTTACCTTTACAACGTGTGCAACTTGTGAGTTTACCCCACTGCTCGTTTATTTCATGTGCTGTTTTGTGTTCTCGTGCGATTTGTTCTTGTGTCATAAGAAACAACCACCCATACATGACATTTCTTGCTCTAAATCAAATATAGACATTTGCTCATATTTCTTTTTTTGTTTTTCTTTCATTTTTTCCATATCTACATTTTTAAGTCTTACATTTTCATCTGCTTGCCACTTAAACATAAATACATCATCTTTAAGTTTATGCGTTTTTGGTTTGTCATTCATAACTTGATCTAAATATAAAAGTTTATTCCAACCTTCTTTGTCATTCTTATAAATATTGTACACTCTATTGAAATCATTTGCATAACACATGTTACATACACTCGATTGAGGTGTAAACCCTAATTCTTTTTCTACATACTTAATACAATCTTCTTTATCAGCTCTTAAATCAACAAGAGGTGCAAAGTTTTCAGCGTAAGGCAACGAATTAGGTTTAACTCTTGATATTTCATCTATTGAATAACCAATAAATAAATTGATTTTATGGTGTTTTTTATTAAATCTTGCTATGCCTTCACGTTCTCTTAATTCTTTCATTATTTGATTTATCTTAAAACTCATAGTACATGCCTTAAATGGTGTTTTACCTACACTACCCGTTTTAGTGTTTCGTGTCCAAAAAGGCATTACATCAATAGAGTTTAAATGCCCTTGAAAATATAATATATGACTTTGGTATAAATCAGCATATTCGCTCGTTCTATAATTTAAACCATTTTTAATCATTTTGACAACTTCTACATCTGGTTTTAATTCTTTATTTTTTTGAGTAATTATAATATCAAAATCATATTTATCTTTGACATATTTTTGAACTTTAAATATTTGATTGTAAATCATTTCGCTTTCATTTTTCGTATCAGCAAACATAATATAATCTAATTCAATAGGATTGTTATCTTGATCTAAGACTTCACCTTTTAGCATTTTAAGTAATAATGCTGTTGATTGAGTTCCGCCACCCCAACTTAACACATTTATTATTTTCACATCATCACTCCAATTTTTAATACATCTTGTTTACTTTTAACATTTAATACAACAACAAGTTCTCCATAACTATTTAAACCATGATATAAAACTTTGCGATTAAATATGTTTTTAGATTTTTCTAAATGTTCTTTTGCCGTTCCATCACTTAATTTAACATCATATTTTGCAAATAAAACAATTTTAGTATATTTGTCATTTTCCCATAATTCTAATAAATCTTTAAATCTAAATGTTTCTTTCATATTATCTCCTTTTATTTGTTAAATCTATAATTTTTATTTTCGCCTTTTGAGATGTCAATCCAATAACCATTCGCACGTTCATATATTCTACTTGATACTGCTTCATCAATGATACGCTGACTTTCTAACATATACTCGGTTGATATAATCGTTACAAGTTTATTATTGCCATATCTATGATTGATTAACTCAAATACTTTTTCGCTTTTAAACGCTTTTAAATAATCGTCTATGTATAACACTTGAACATTTTTTAAACGGTCATACTCGGCTTCTGCTTTCTCTTTAACATCAATATAACCACTGTCCATGCGTTTTGTTATTCTTGGCATATCTTGTGCGTATGATAAATACTTAAAATCAAAACCATGTTCAATAAACCACTTACTTATTGATGTGCATATATGACTTTTACCACTTCCAACTTGTCCTGCAATTACAAACCAATTATATATCTCAACATCTAATGCGTTTTTATATTTATAGTTTTTAATATAATCTAAAGCTCGTGATTTCATAAACTTATGATATTCGGTATTAGTGGTAAACTTATCAAATGTGTATCTATCAAATACATCTGCAAGTCCACTATCTAAAATGGATCTATTTATCTTTCTTTGTATCATACACTCACAATCTCTAACTTTACGATATATACCGTTAGCATAATATATCACGCCTTTATTTTTGCATATAGGACAATCTACGCCATCTTTTAAATGTCCTTCAGTTTCGTTTAATGATTTAATTTGTTCTTCTTGTGTCATATCGTAGTAACTCCTTTCGGTGTTTTAAACTTTGGTTTATCTTCTTCTCGTTTCTTTTTATCATCTCTACGTTTCCAACTTAAGATAGTCATATAATGTGATTTGTAAGATACTTTTTTACTTGCAATATAGAATGATAAGTTTTCTATGTATTCTTCTAAACCTTCATCAATAAGTTTTTGATGTTCTTCTTCAGTTAGTAATACATTTTTATTAGTGCCATATTTATGTTTTATATTTGTATCTTTATCTTTAGAATTAGTAATAGAATTAGGATTAGGTATAGTTATAGGTATAGTATTAGTATTAGTAAGGTATTGATACCCTATTGATACCCTATCTCCATTTTTATAATTCTCATACATTTCAATTAAAACATTTCTTAAATCATCACTCTTAACTTCATTTATAAATTGATATATGTTTTTCTCCATTTTAGGTGATTTAGTCCAATTATACTTATACCATTTGAATATTAAAATCTCATTAGTATCATTGTCATATGCTATCATCTTATGAATATTAACAAATCTATAAATTAAGTTTAAAGCTGTTTCTTTACTATAACCCATGTCTTTAGCAATTTGATTAGGTGTTATTTCAAAACAACCACTCATATTGCCATATCTTGTTGTTAGTATAAATAACCAAAAATATTTATCTTCTGCTGTAAAATCATCAGTAAACTTTGGGTCATTCCATACTTCAGTGCTTACGTTTCTATTTGGCACTTATACCACTCCTTAATCAATATCATAATAGTTATAACCGTTTTCTTTTAATATTTTAATAACATCAATATCGTTAGTTACTATAATTGTATTATATTCATCAATCCATTTATTTAACTTTTCTTCTAATTGATCGTGATATATATAATCATCCCATACTTCAATACCGTTGTTTTCATCCCATATTCTAACATGTCTACGCTTTTTGTTTTTTACTGTTGTTTCTAATATTAACATCTTTACTCTCCTTTCTTAATAAACTTATCTAACTGTTCTTGTGTAATTCTATGGTTAGTGCCTATCTTATCACTTTCTAATTTGCCTTCACGCAACCATCTAAATACTGACTGTTCATGCACCCTTAACATCTCTGCTACTTCTTTTACAGTGTAATATTTCATGCTACACCACCTTTCTTAATTTCATTATACACAATTATATATCAATATGCAACAGTAATTTTAAATAAACTGTAAAAAAAATAAAGCACCATTACAGTGCTTCATAATTCAATGTCAATTCTATTCTTGGTCTATCGCTATAAACCTTTTCAGCTCTTATTGAGTATATGCGTTTATCGTTATCGAATAATATACCTTCAGCACGATCTAATATCATCTTAAGTAAATTGTCAGTGTCAGGTTTCAATAAATGTGGTTGCATATCTAACGCTAATTTCTTCTTATTGCTAAAGCTCTTGGGTATAGGCATATAGAATATAACGTATAACGCAATTCCTAACCGTTCAGGCGGTTTTTCTACCATACCCCTTATATTGTATCGTGTTTGTTCATCTAACTTGCTAACGGCTAATTTTAACGTTTTAGCATATGTGTCAAATATAGCATTTGTATCTCTTGAGTAGTAAGATGATACATAACCTTTACGTGCTGTGTGCCTTGCTCTTGGTAATGGTTTAGGCTCTATGTCTAATGTTAGGTTAATTGTCATCTAACACGCCCTACTGCTTGCCTATTCGTTTTTAATTTTTCTTCATACTCTTTTCTATATTTAATTCTAATTGCTTCTTCTTTCATTGCCTTTTTTAAATTATAACCAAAATCAAACAAAGGAACATACATTCTTAATAGAGATTTACGAGCTTTTATTATATCTTCTAACTCTAAAGTTTCTTCTACTGTTAATTTATCAAGTAATTCAATCATTTCGTGTTTTGTCATTTCATCTCTCCTTTAGAAAGGTAAACTTTCATCATTTTGTGTTGGGTTGTTTTCTTCTTCTCGCTCTTTTCTTCTCTCACTTGGTGTTAATATACTCGGTGTTGTTGGGTTATATGGGTTGTCTTTGTAAGTTTCGTCAATTTGTTCATCAGTTTGTGGGTGGGTGTCTTTGCTTTCTAAAAATTGTATGCTATCTGCTACAACTTCGGTTATGTATCGTGTGCCATTATCTGTTTCATACGATCTTGTTTGTATTCTACCTTGAACGCCTATAAGACTTCCTTTAGTTTGATACTTGCATAAGTTCTCGGCTTGTTTGCGCCATACAATGCAATTTATGAAATCTGTTTCTTGCTCTCCACTCTCACTTTTAAACTGTCTATTGACTGCGATTGTGAAGTTACTAAAATAAATATTTGATTGTGTCGATTTAAGTTCTGGTGTTTTAACCAAGCGACCGACTAAAATTGTTGCGTTTATCATTTCTTATTCTCCTTCCTTTTTTGCATATTCAACTTCAATAACCCAATACGTTCTTTCGACACTAATGTATTCTCTATCTTCTACTTTTTTAACCTTAAACGGTATTCCTTCATAAACCAATCCCTTAATTACTTCAAATAAGTTTTCAGGGTTTTCAAATGCTAATATCATTTCTCTTTTCCTTTCCTTTTCTCATTAACTATCTGCACATCTACACCTTTAAATAATTCTCGGTAATATTGTGCCTTTGCTTCAGCTTCTTTTTTAGTGTATCGTTTTAATGATATTTGATTTCCTAATTTAATGTAATACATATTAACCCCACTTTCTATAAACTAACTTATCAATATCTATCTTACCGTATAAGCGTTCCATGTATTGTTTAACATTAAACTTGACTATCTCGTGTCTTGTGCCAAAACTATTGTCAAAATTATGATGGCACTTCATACATAACACGCATAGATTTTCTTTAACACCAAGTCCACCATGTGAACGATTTTTAAAAACGTGAGCAATAGTTAAGGTGTGATGACTTCCACAATTAACACAGCACTTATCTCGTTCCATAACTTCACGCCTAACCTTTGGCGTTATATCACATGCTTTAGATCGTTTGCTCATAAATACTTTAACAACCCTTCTTTAGCACAATTAAACGTATACATGTGGCTATCGTTATACTTGTATTTCTCGAGCTTATCTAAACACTCTTTTTTGCTCATGCCGTAAAATACTTGAGGTGTCATAATGTATTTGTATAATGGATACCCTTTTTTATCATAACCTATAATTGATTTTTGCGTGAGTTCTACTCTTAATTCATAGACACCGTTATAGTGCCATTCTTTGTTTAGTGTTCTCATACGAACTCCAATAATTCAGTTATCAAATCATGTGCTTCAATATCACGCCCTGCAAGATAACCTGCTAATCTTTGTTCTATTGCTTTATATTTACGTTCAACTTCTTTAAGTCTAACTAACTCTTTATCTTCGGTTAAAATAAATGTAATGTCTTTAGGTAAATCAACAACATTTAATCTCATGCCATATACACCACTAATTTCATGAAAACCTAATTCACTTTGATAGTATTCGTGTATGTATTGTATGTTTTCTTTTGAAGTGTTAAATATAATATCGGTTATACCATTTTCTAACATCTTCATTTTTGCTTCTCTAACTTTATCAATTAAATCATTAACACTATTTAAGTTTACTTCATCAAAATTATATTTCATAAATCATACGCACCTTTCATATTATCTAACTCGGCATATGGTATGCCTAATTCTACGCCATAGTCTATCGCACAATCAATTAACAAACTCATTTGTGCTGTATCAAACTTACTGATACCTACATAACAATCAAACTCTCTATATGTGATACCGTTTCTTAATAAGTCTTTACCACGCTGTATAACTACGCTAAACACACTTTCTAATATCGATCTACTATCTTTAGGCGCTATCAATCTCTCATGCTCTACGTTGGCTTTTTGCAACACGTAATGATATACACGTTCTACATCTTCCTGGCGTTTAGATCCATTTTGTTCTAATGATATTTTAGTGAATAATGCCCACACATAATTTAACTGTCTTTGTGTCTTGCTTTCTTTATATTCTTTTATGGTAACTTTAAGTTTACCTTTTAACGTTTTAAGTTGGTTTAAATAGTAAGGCGTAGCGTATGTGTTTAATATTATTCTACGCCCTTCTATCTCTACACTATGTGCTGTGATTTGCATATTCTATAAGCACCCTTTCTATTTCTTCATCACTTATTCTATCTACTTTGTGAAACTCTGCTTTACCTTTTTTATTGAGCCATATTGCATATAAATCGCCTTCAAACTCTAAAGCCTTACTATACATGCTTAACTGATAACTTAAGTAATTTAGATCGAGCTTACTTGTTGTTTTAATATCAGCCATGATTTGTTTACCTTCATACTCCATAATTAAATCGGTTGTTCCTGCATAATCATAGTTATGTGCTAATAATACTTCGTGCTCTAATTCCTTTAAATTATAGCGTTTAAGCAACTTTACATATTCCGTAACACAATGTAAGTGTTTATCATTCAAATCGCTTATATCGTGTAATTCTATTGCTTTATGCACCTTACTGCCAAAATCTTTTGCTAAATCTAATACAAAATCAGGAACTTTACTATATTTATCTTTGAATACAGTTTTACCTAAAATACTTGTTACTGATGGGACTACAATTCCATCTACATAATAAATATGGACATCTTCAACAAAAACTATATTATCTTTTTTCTTTATGTTCAACCCAATAATAACCACCTACTATCTTATTTTTATTTAATGCTTTTTTTATAGAATATCTTCGTATTCCAGTTTCTCTTTCTGCTTCTCTAATACTCCCAAATGTATTTAACAAATTATGTTTTTTATCTAATTGATCAATTTGAATGCTTTTATAATTATCTTTTCCTTTTGGTGCATTAAACCTGTTATATTTTAAAGCGTGTTGCATGTTTTCACTTTGAGTAACCCATTCAAGATTTATTGCTTGGTTATCCCACTTAAAACAATTTATATGATTTATTTGTGGTTTATTATCTGGGTTTGGTATAAATGCTTCACCTACTAATCTATGAATTGAAAAATGTTTACATACCCCATTTTTATAAAGCCCAACACCATAATATTCTTTTCTCTTATGTGGTGTTTTTATGCTTCCTTTAACTTTAACATATTCATGAACACCTTTTGATTTCACAATGCGATCTAAACTTTTAACTCTACCTAAATTGCTAACTTGATAATAGCCTTCATAACCTTTGATATCTTTCCATACTTCTTTCATATTGCCATCTCCTTATAAAATATAAAAAGTTAGACATGTATGATTACGGCATACACATCTAACTCCATTTCTGGTTATTCACGTTATTTGTATAAGATCCCGTAATTATCTTACAAGTATATTATACTAAATAATTGAAAGATGTGCAATAGCATTTAATTATTTCTTCGCTTGAGCATTCTTTACCACTTGGTTTGCTTGTTCTTTTGTAAGGTTTTCTAATGCTTTAACTTTGTAATATGGAAGTATTTTATTGGTAATAGTTTCTTCATCATAGAATGTTTTAATCAGTTCAATTTGTCCATCTGATATTTTAGTATCAATCGTTTTGTCATCTCCGATAGTATTATCTAACACATCTGGTTCAACTAACTCTAAAGCGTTCAAGTATAGATAACGTTTTAAATATGTATGCACCGCGCCTAACTCTTGAACTGGTGTTGCTTTAACTAACTTGGCTTCAGCAGTAGGACTTGAAAACTCTATCACTTCGCCACTCTCAACATCATAAATATTTAATATAGCTTCTTCGCCCTTAATACAAAATTGTCCTAATAAACCTAACTCTTTAAATACTTGATTAACTGTTGGCAATATATCGCCTAATTCATAATAGTTAAAATTAAGGTGTTTATTCTTACCACTCTTATTTAACCCCTTATCTTGAATAGTTAATCTTGCTTGTGCTAACTTGCTTAATACTTTATTCATTCTTTAACCACTCTACCACGATCTGTTTATTCGTGTTCCTTTCCTTTTTACATTTCTCACATAGATATATATTAGCCATTGGGAAATCTGGTTTATCGGCTTTATGATATCTATGACATACTGGGCATTTATCAATGTCCCCACGTTCCCACATTATTTTCATTTCTTCCTTTGAATACCCTTTAACGTATCTACTTATAGTATCACTCCTTTACTTCTATTTTACACCTTTATTTCACATTGTCAATACTATTTTTTATAACTTTCATGTTTAAGTGTATCGGCATATCTAACCACGATTTCGCTTAATATCTCATCAGTATCTTTCTCAAACTGTGCATACACTTGCTTATCATACGCTTTATCGGTCGATTGAAAGCTCTTTTGTGCAATTGCTATATAACTTTTAGCCAATGCAGGAAACATGTTTATAACGGTTATCATTTCGTTTATTGACTTACCGAAGATATACTTAATTGCTTCATACTTTTCATCTTCTTTTGCGATAAAGTAACCACCAGCCCATGAGCCTATAATCACATCAACTAATGGATCGTTTCTTAAATCATTGATAAACGTTCTTAATTTTTCAGTGTTACGGTTATTAAACATTTTTTCAGCCAACACCCAACCAGCGATAGATTGCTTTTTACCTAATGCGAATATCATTAAATGGTGTAATAGTTTGTATTGGTCTTTTGCATAATACCATTTATCTTGCCACCATGCCAAACCTTTTTTAACTAAATACTCATCAACGTAAAACTCTACTAATTCTATGCGTTGTGGGTCGGTTAGTTCTGGTTTAACCTTTAACTCTGCTCTACGGTGTGCTTGTTCTTCAAACATGTCTAACTGTGTCATTTCTTACATACCTCACAATTATCAATGCTATCTAAATATGGCTTTAACGCTTTGGCTAATCTAATTTTAATTTCTTCATTATTTAATAAATCATACATTGTTACTGAAAGACTATCGTTTATCTCTTGCGGTGTTCTTTTTCTCACTGCGTATTTTATCACTTTATCTTTCATCTTCAGCACCCCATATCGTATCGTTTGTTACTTTAATCTTTACGCCACTCCATAATATGCGTTTAAGTTTTCTTAATTCATTTTGCTTGAATAATGTCTTGCGTTGTAGTTTGTTGATAACCGATCTACGTGTAATACCTAACTTATCAGCTAACTCCTTTTGTGTTATGCCTAACTCTCTCATGCGTTCTTTAATCATTTTATCTCTCCTAATATTTTTGTAATCATATCGTTTAGCGTTTTTTCAATATGTTTAATTTTGCTTTTTAATGTATATATTTCATTACATTTATCGTTATATTGTTTTCTTAATACTCTTATTGTTTCTTGAAAACTTCCCAATTTAGTATCTTTTAATTCTTGATAATGCAATAAGGCATTTTTAATTAAATTGATTTCATTTGGGTGTTCGGCAAACATATTAACTATATAATTATTTTCTTTTTCTTCATAAACAATGTAATTTGAAATTACTCCTAACGCTTCTAATTCTTTACTCATTTTATCTCTCCTTCGTAAAAGCGACCTATTAGTGTTATTAAGTGTGGGGGTAAAGAATTATTTATTAAAACAGACTTATGTTTTGGATAACTATCATAATCACTTTCTATGTAATATTGAGCAATCGAGTTCATACTACTTCCTAATTTAAAATATGCCCATCTTCCATCATTAAGATAAATATAATTGGCTTCATCAACTTCGTAAAAGTTTTTGTGCCACTCACTCAATGCCTTACACACTTCTTCAGCAGTTGGTGGGGTTAGGGCTTCACACAGTTTTAAATATTTACTATGTTCCATTTCACACATTAAAACGCCATCTTCATTTGTATAGACTTTGTGTGCTTTTCTTATCTTTGCTTTGTCAATCATCTTCTACCACCTTATACCCTTTCATTTCTAATTGCTTAATAGCTTCTTCTTTGCTATCTGCATATACATGTTTCATAACTTCTCTTGATTGTTTAACTAACAACTTACCACGCATAACTAAACGTGTTTGCTTGCATTTGAAATCATATCTCATAAATAAAACCCCATAAGCACAAGTGCTATCATCTCAAGGACAAATAGCACTATTTCTAATTTGCAACGTTTAGACATTATAACCACCCTAACTCTTTCATTTGTTGTGTGATTGCTTCGTGCAATTCTTTATCAACCCAACTATTAGATGTATATTGTAAATCATAAAATGTTACAAATATTTCGCCTTCATCAAAAGTATCATAAATATATTCTAATCTATCAATAGATATAGCAGTTTCTTTGAAACCCAACTTTTCAAACATTTCTTTTGCTTTCATACGTATTTCTCACTCTCTCTTATTTCTTCCATAAACTTAATCACGTTGTCGCTATGACTTGGGTTTATGTTCTCTTGGAAGCACCATGCTTTGAACGTGTCCCAACTTTCAGGAAGTTTATCTACTTCATAATGCCATGTGTCTATGAATTGTTGTGAAGCATATGGATCACGGTTGTTCATAGTCTTACCGACTTCATGTGCTATGTCATCATTTAACTCATTTACATCTGTATATAACTTGCCTTGATATTCGTAAATCATAATTCCACCTCAAAACTTTCTTCATCAATATACCATTCAAAATCGTGATATGTATATTTATCTCTAACATAATCAGCAACTTCACAATCAATATCTTCTTCGCTGTAATATGGTTCTACATTTACATAATAACTACCACGTTCATCATCTTCTACATCAGCAGTTGCCATAATCTCAATTTCATCATCAATACAATATGTGTGCGTTTCATCTTCCCATATGCTAATCTTAACTTTTGCTTTGCCTATCATAATTCCACCTTGCCCCAATCAATCTCTGCTAACACTTTGATAACAACACTTTCAATCACATGTCCTGTTCTAAACTCGTAATGTGTTGCATGTGATACCAAATTAAATGATACTTCGATTTCTACTTGTTCATCGTTCTTAAATGTGTAAGTCTTAAATGTATCATATAATTGATACTCCGTTAATTTGAAACCTAAATCTAATAATGCTTGATATTCCATATCTACCTTTCCTTTCTTTGAGCGTGTGGCTCATTTGAGAATTAGGCAAGGAGGAGGTAACCTAACTCTCTATCAATCACACTCTCGTGTTGTCTTTGGATTAAGGCATGTCGCTTGTACTCGCACCCATGCCATGCACACCATTTAATTGGTTTACACCTTTATATTACACCCATTCATTTTATTTGTCAATACTTTTTATCACTTTTTTTTCACTTTATTTTTACGCATAAAAAAAGCACCCTAATGAGTGCTCTCAAAATATAACTGTGGTATATAATTTACTTCTTCTTCTATTTGTTTTTCTTCTGCTGTTTCCTTAATACCATATACTGCATTTTTAATCATATCTAATTTAGCGGTATCGTATGTAAAGAATACTTTAATCATATCGTTAGTTTTCTTTAATGCTCTACGTTTATTCTTTGCGATACGTTCAGCATGTTTATATGCGTTTTGTATTTTAATCAATCCACCAAATGCAACTGTTAACATAATCAATGCCACCGAGCGTATATCATCATTAGCAACTAACACATTACCAAATGCCAAGATTGATATAAACATTGTGAAGAAAGCTGACAATGGGCTTTTACGCACCATAGATCGTGCTTCTTTTGTATCACTATACCCAACCGATATAGGTTTATTTGTTTCATAATCTACCATATTAAAAATTGTATCATAATTAACTTCATCTTGTTTCACATATATAGCGTTCACATCTAAATCAGATTTTTGTAATACTTCAACATTACCATCTCTTAACGCTGCTATGTATCTATCTATGTTGTCTATTTGCTCCGATATATCTCTAATACGCTCATATTTCGTTTTAGAACGCTTTTTATCTATACGCTTGATAGTAAGGTTAAGTTTATACCTATACATCTCTAAACGCTCAATTAAGTTAATGACTAATTTTAAGTAATATTCAAATTGGTCTTTTTTCTTACTGTTTATGATTTCATCTTTTTGTTTAAATAATTCCTTATACTCGTTTTCTAAATCATCATTATCTGCCATGAGTTCATCTTTTCGTTTATACAAGAATGTCGAGTATAACATAACCAAGAACACTGTATTAGATATTAACTGTGTCCAATAGGTCAAATCTTCCCAACGTGAGATGTCTATAAACTGTCCGCCTACATTGACCTTTGAAGTATTAACCATGAGAACAAATGCTAAACCAACAAATAAACCTAACCACGAGATCCATTCTATAAACTTATTTCTCATTTATACCCCACCGTTCTTTTTACTTCATCAGCAACGCCTTTAATCATAGCTTCTTTATCTGCGTTTTGTTGTGCGATAAGCTCGTTACGTTTCATATATTCAGCTAAATAATAAGTTACCATAGGGATTAAAGTGATAAGTGCTACCTTAAGAATAACACCGCCAACTTGATTAAAGTATGAACCTACATAATAGAACATGCCACCTACTAATACTAAAGGAATAATTAAGCCTACAAAATTAAGCAATGTCTTAACCAATAATGATGTTTGACCCACAACGCCCATTTCATTCGCAGTTTCCATAGCTTGTAATTTACGGTTGATTTTATCATTTAACCATTTCCATGAAACAATAAACAACACAAATAATATCAATAAACCAATAAAGCTTATTTTATGTTGGTATGCTACATCTTGTGCCACAAATCCATCATAGATTAACCAACCATCTAAACCTAAAGCAACTGCTAATCCACTGTATTTAACTACATGTTTCATATTACCAACTCACTTTATCTGTGGTTTCTTTTTCTACTTCTTTTATAATGGTTTCTTCTATCAATTTTGTAATAGGTGTATAATTCGTTTTTAAGCTCGTTAAATTACCAATAGCAACCTTATACTCATCTTTAACATTATCTGGTACTAAAGGGCTTGCTATGTTTCTTATAGCGGTTATTTCATTAAACTTTAACAACGCATTTTGTTGTGATATGATAGTTTTGTTTTGTTCAATGATTTGATTTTGTTTTTCAGCCACAACATCATTTAATTGTTCTTGTAATTTAAACTGTGTATTAATTTTACTTAACACATCAGTTTCCCATAACTTAAGCGACAAGTTAGATTGATGCAATTTTTCATTTACAGTTTTACCGAATATCTTACCTACTGCTAACGTTACTGTTGTTACGGTTGATGATATACCTACTGGCACAATAGCGTCTGCGTTCATGCTTAAGGTATCTATAACAGGTTGTGTTGCGTCTGCTGGTAATACACCATATAATAACGCTGCAATACTATATAACGCTGTCCCACCCATAATCATGTATGTCGCTACATTACCTATTTTTAATAATGCTCTTTTCATATTCTATCTCCTTATCAGTCTAATGTGAATGTCTTTAAACTCTTGACATCTACTAACATTCTATCGTGTTCTATTTGAAGCTCTTGATATTTCTTATAAAACTCATCACGATCTACTTTAATTTTTGATACTTCATCTTTCAATGATTTAATTTCATTGAACAACGTTTCTACAACTTCTTTCATACTGCGTTTATCATCATAATTGATTTCATTTAAGAAACCGAACTCAAACTCTAATTTAGAGTGTCCTTTTTTAAAACGCACCATGCCTTTTTTAGCGGTTGTTTCAGTCATTTATTTTCTCCTTATTTCCAAATATTTTTATAATAAAATAAACATATGCGATATTTCCTGATACTAAAAGTGTAATAAGTAATACCCATTTCCACGTTTCCATTTAATCATCTCTTTCAATAGGTGTGCCGAGAACATGACCCCAAAAAGCCATGCTCACGATACCTATAATAATCAATATTGCGATTTCCATTATTCTTGTAATGCTTGTTGAACTCTATCTTTCCATACGCCCTTAAGTGTATTGATGTCAAGCGTTCCTTCTTTAACTTGTTTTACCAAGTCTTTTAATATAATCTTATCTTGTTCATTCATAGTTTATCTCCTTAATATAATTTACGGATATAATGAATGTCTAATTCATCTACGAGTAAATCTCCGACATATACATTATCATCACGATATAACTTGATAATCATAATTGCACTATCGCCATAACCTACACCACTTATTGGACTTGCACCGTATATCATATTTGATATTGTGCCACTTGTCCATGTTGCAGTGTTCTCATTCATTACATAAGTTGTGAAACTTGCTGGTATTGCTTCTTCGCTTGGATTGTATATCTTGTAATCCATTTTCATCACAGGTTGTCCTGCACCGCTTAATCTACAATGAACGTGTGGTTCTAATGGTGTATCTACAACTCTATCGTGTGGTAATTGTGCGACTATATATATTGCTTCAGATGTATTATTTTGCGGAAATAGTAAACCGATATTTGCATAATCAAAGTCAGGTTTAGAAGTTGCACCTTGTTTCAATGTAGTTGCTGGAAATCTCAAATCATCTTCAGCGTTGTAATGATATACCGTTGAGAGCCCTTTAACGTTAGTGCCTTGATAGTAATAGTCAAACCATACGAAATCGCCGTTAGATAGGCTTGTATGCGTAAATGATAAGCCATCTCCTGCTATCGTTGCACCACTTACTGCTAATTTAGTGCTTGAGCCATCATCATTAAGTTTGTAAATGTTATCAAGTGTCTTAATAGGTTTATCTACTGTGATACCACTTGAATACACGCCACTTCTTCTTACGACATCTTCAATTAAGAATGTGCCGTTAGGGTATGCCATAGCGTTTCCTATAACTGAAATAGGCGTTTCAATAGGTGTTGTGCGTAGTCCATCTTGCGTATCGTTTACTCTATTGATAAATAATGCTTCGCCATTTCTAAACTCAATGCTATCGGTTGTGCCTTGATAACTATACCCAACTTCGCCACTGTCTAAATACATACTTGATTTTCTAAATAATTCGTATGTGGTTGCTACTGTGCCAACTTCGAGTTGGACATTTATAGATATATCGGTTACTGAGTCAATAACAAATCTTACACTATTCGCATTAGTTGGAACGGTAAATGTATTAGTAAATGAATAGTTTTGATTTGATATATAAGTTTCATCATTATAAAAATAAAATGCTACAGGCGTTGATATTCCAGAAATTATATAAGTTTCATTTGATATAACAGGTATTTTATTTATAGTTCTTATTCTCATAGATGAAGATATGTTTAATCCTGTTGCTAAATTTATAGTCCCTAATTCAAATTCCCCATCAAACAAGTTCTTACCAACACTCGTAACTCTCTTGTCCATATCAACTGCCATAATAGAATTAGGTAATGTGCCGTTTGCTACCCATAAGTCCATTTGTGCTTTGATTTGTGCGTCACTCATTAAATCGAATGTGGTTGAGTAGAGTGGTGAGTATTGCTTGTTTGCTTGGAGTTGAGTTATGTTGAAAGCGTATGCGTAATCTATTTCTAAAACTTTACCATTTTGTGTTGCACTATCTGTATAGTTGGAACGAATACCTATTTCGGTTGATGTAACAGTTAATATTCCACTTAATACATACCACGTATTTTGAACTGGTGCTGCTTGTGATAAAAAGTTTTGTCCGCTACCAGTCCTTAATTGAAGTGATGTTGAAACTGTATCAGTAACTCTTGCCTTTGATATGGCGTAATATTTAATTCCATTTATTAAAGGTGTTTGATATGCTAAAACACTTGAACTGCCACCATTACCCGTTGCCGATAAAATACCACCACTTGATGAAAGTGTTGCTGTAAATCCACTCCAACCTGTTGTAGAACTACCATCACCATTAGTTACTAACTGCTCACTATCTAATAAAAGTCCTTCTATTTTTGTGGTTACGGTTGTTTCAGCAACATCTTTGCCCATGTGTAATATGCCTATGCCGTCATCATCTATACTTGCAATATCGCTATCTTGTTTACGTGTGATTGCTTCTATACTGTCTATGCGTTGTTCATGGTCGATTAAGTCTTTCTCATGTTCAATGTCTTTAGTTTGTAATGCTAAAATATCAGCGTCTAACAATATATCTTTTGCTTGTAAATTATCTATATCGCTTTCGTTTTGTGTTACTCTATCGGCAACTGACTTGATTTGTAAGTCTAACTCAACCATGCCTGTTTGAACGTTAGTTTTTAAGGTTAAGTAATTTGTAGCACTTCCGTCAAATCTTACACCACTTGCGTCTAAATCGGTTAAAAGGTTATCGACTGGTATTCTAATATCGCCACCACTTGCAAGGACTAATACTAACTCGTTTGTAGTTGCGTCATATGAGCCACTTGTTACGATAAGTTCAGTTGGTAAGTCGATTGTTAAAGTTGTGTTATCAAATCTCGTAAACGTTATAACACCGTTTGCTGAATTAAACGTTGCGCTCTTAAACATATTCGCTAATTCTAATGCGTCTAATCTTAAGTCTAAAGCGTTATCTTGACTATCTACATATGTTTTAACCGCTGAAACACTTGGGTATAAAGTGTCATTAACAACTGCAAAACCAGTAGCCTTATTTGACAATTTTTCATCTAATGCGTCTTGGCTATCTACATAAGTCTTATCGGCTTTATCTGCTTCTAATCTTGCAACTTCTACATCTAATGCTACTTTTGAAGCGTATGTAATTGATGTTTGATTGTTTAATGCGTCTTTTAATGTAATTTCACTAAATGGCTCAACACCACTTAATATGTCGCTATCTTTTTGTTCTAATGCTGCTATCTTACCAGTATTTGTAACAACTTGTGCAATTGTGTTTTCTACTGCTAAAACTTCATCAACTTCTAATTGATAACCTACTGCATGATTAGGTTCTACGGGTATTTGAACGCTTGTAGTTGCACCTAAAGTGATAAGTCTATCTTTAACCCAACGTGATCCATTCCAATATACATACATACCTTCGCTAAACACATAGGTATGAGTGCCACTTACTAATGTGTATTCGCTATCTTCACACTCGTAATAATCGCCTATCGTTTGGTTGCTTATTGGTAAAGGATTATCTACACCGAACACACCCTTATACGTTAAGAGTTTACTTGAAGCTTCTACCGATTGAATAGCAAATGCAAATGAGATATTGCCACTTCTAAACTTGCTAAACTCTGCTAATGCTGTTTGTTTAATATCGGTTTTAAATACATTCCAATCCGCTATCGTTTGATATAGTGCGTCAGTTGTTTCAATGTAATCTGATACGCTATCGCTTGAAGGCAACACGTATTGTTCGTATCTATTATCGTTTCTATTGACTGGTAGCATTGAAGCACTAATATAAGTGTTTAGAATGGGTTGTGGTGTGATAAATACAATTTGTTCTGTATAACCATTTAATGCTCTAATCGTTCCAGTATATCGTAAGAAGTTATTACTTGCGTCTACGATAAATAATATAGGATTTTTCATTCAACTTCCTCCAATGCTTTTTTCTTGGCTTCTTCTTCAGTAAGCCCTGCATTCAAATACTTAACCATAACTTTTAGTTGTTCTAATGTCATGTCTGGGTATTCTTTTCCTTCTGTTTGTACTTCTATTTTAACTCTTGTATTCATCTTATACCTCCACTACATCAATTTGTATAAAGTCCACATAAAACGGTGCTCCATAACCACCTGCTGATAGTGCAGGAGATACTTCCATAATACCAGCAATAATATTGCCATTTAAAAATGTAATTGTTCTTACTGTATTAGAGGCTTTGATGTCAAAGTTTAATGCGGTTGAAGGAAGAGCGTCTGGACTGTTTGCTGTTACTACACTTCCACCTGATACCGTTGCCCATGCTAATGATCTATTTGCGTTTTCAGTTACTCTTGTTGTTGGTGTTTCTATGCTAATGTCATTGCCTAATAACCCTGTTGCTGTTGTATAACTTTCACTTGATGGGTATATAGTCCCTAATCTATTTTTGATACCTGTAACGATATCATTTATTCTATCTACTGTTAATGGCATAATTATTCTCCTAACTTGAATATCAAATTACTAACTGTATATGTTCCGTTAGCGCCATATGTTTTTGATGTAACACCTTCATTAGTCATATACACTTTTACACCTGTTGGGTCTATATTTCCTGACAAGTTTAATCTGTCTATCGTTGTACCACTTGATACTACAAAATATACTGGCGTGTCTAACTCTACATATGCTAATTTATTAACGCTATCGTACACTGCGTTTTTAAATGAACAATTTTCACTACCGCCTGATATAGCACCAACACTGTTCGCAATCGCTAACACATACTGTAAAATATCACTGGCATTAAACAAATCATCTAAAACACCTTTTAACACACTTTCATCTAACCTAAAGTTTGCCATACTAATTCTCCTTTATCTCGTATTCTATTTTTCCGTTTCTATAATAGATATACGCAATTTGATTATTTTCTAAACTAACATGTGGTAAACTTTCCACCACCACTTCATTATCTTGTGGCTTGTAGTTGGGGTCTATATCATTATAAACCCCTACTGCCTTATCGCCTTGTAACTTTAGTAATATCATTCTTCCACCTCTACTGCTACACATATTTCACAATTTGAGTATGTTATTTCTGCGTCATAAACTGTACATGAGAATGTATTTTCAGAAATTAGAACACAAACCGTCTTACTTGCACCTTCTTCACATGTTGCATTGATATTTGTTGATCTATCAATAGGCGATATATAACTATCGGTTTCTACAAACGTGCATGAACTGTCACATCTTACATTTCCTTCATCATAACTTAATTCACATGTTGCAGTTCCTACTGGGCTTGTTCCACCTGCTACCCATTGATAATCTATCGTATTAACAACTGTATTCACTTCTAACAATCCTGTATAACTTCTATTTGATGTTTGAAAAGTCATAATTCCTTGAACATCGTACTGAACTGTTGTTATCTCGTATTCGTCTTGTCCTGTATTTGCTGTGCCTTCTACTTCTAAACTACCTACAAAACTATAATTGCTTGATTGATAACTTGTTGTTCCACTGTAATTTGTTATAAGTTCAGTTTCTTCATATTCATCTTGTCCTATTGTAAGTGCACCTTCTACATTAACCAACCCCACTAATTGATAATTCATAGTTGATTGAAACGCCATATCACTTGAATATGATATAGATTTCTCTACAAACGTTACGAAGTTTTGACCGCCACCTGCTATGCCATCTTCAATGTAGTAAGGAAGTGTTAAGATTTGACTACCGTTTAGATCATCTACATATGCTAATAACATTTCTAATGTGTCTTGATTATAGAATACAATACCTTTATGTGCTCCTGTTGCTGTGTATGATATAGAAACATTGTTCGCATTAACAGTTACTGTCGGTGTAACATCACGTATAAGGTTTAAATTAACACGTGTAGCGTTTTTTATTGGTGTATAGGTAAGTAACCCTGCTCTTATTCTTTCCGTGCCTTCTACAACTCTATTCCATTTAGCAAAACCATCATAAACCCTTATGTTTTCATGTTCACTTAATATAGGTATTTCGATTAAACCTTGTAAAATCTCGCCAGCGTCTTTATCTATGGTGTCGGTAATAATTGTAAATAGTCCATCTCCGTTATCACTTGAAGCTTCTGGGTATGTGCTCAAATCATATGTGTTCAAACTATCAAAATATACTCCAAACAATATATCGTTGACTTTTCCATAGTAATCGGTGTACCCTACATCACTATTCATAATAATTGTTGGGCTTGAACCTATTGTATATCTCTTTAACCCTGCACTAAAATTATTACGCATGTTCCATTTAATCTCTATGGTTTTACCTTTGCTATCGCTGTCTAAACTTAAATGTATTTTCTTTTGGTCGCCATTAGATAAATTACACTCTAAATAGCCATAATTTAACCCATTGCCACTTGTACCACCTAACGTGTCTAATAACTTGGTATAGTCGATTAAACGTGTGCTAAAGGTTTGTGGTGTGTCGGTAAAAATCAATTTACTTACATACCTTAATGTTCGTTTAGTTGTGCTACCGCTTGATATCTCTTCTACACGGTGTCTTGAATTAACCCCTATGTATGATGAAATAATGTTGTAATCTTGAACTAATAAATAATCATATTCTATCTTAACTGAAGGTCTTACTGTAATTAAGGTATAAACTCTACCTTGACTATCTATATCGCCTAATTCAGCAATCTCACTCCAATCATCAGCAACTCCACTTATAGATAGTTTAGTACCACCTAATCTATTGACTAATTGCTGTGCATATGATCCTATGCTGTAAGTTTCATTAACATTTGCACTTTCGTTCATATATTTAATTCTTTCACGCTCAAAGCCTGATTGGTCGTCTTTATATACTCTTGCTCGTGAGTTTGTAAGATTAGCATATGTTACTTGAAATTGAATATTCAAATCTCCTGCCATACCATCATAACCATCACTTGTTAATGTTGCTGGGTCATCTTTATCAGTATTAGCAATATCTCTATAAACTCTTTCCCCTGCAATTTCGCTATGTGCTGTTAAGATCGTTTCATATAAAGCTCTTGTAACGTTAGCACTACCAATTATACGGCCTTCGGTTTCCCCGTAATAACTCATACCATATATTTTATTATCGCCTTGTATGTAATATAATCTATTATTCTTACGCTCTACTGTTTTACCGCTATATGAATAATCGGCTTCACTTAAAAATGTGTCCCATTGTGTTTTCTCTACTACATAATCAGTAATATCGGTTTCAGTGCTTGTTGTGAATGTATATGTCCCACTTAAATTAGAACCACTAAACCCCTTAACCTTAACTGATATAAGTTTCTCGATTGGGTCTTCTAACTCATAACCTATATTACTTACGGTCATTTGTCCTATGCCATCTACATTTCTTAAAGTCCCCCAACCATTTTTATGCGGACTATATCTTAATGGTTTAATTACGTTCTCGGTGTTTAATTCTAACGCTGATACATAATCTTCTAACTCAGCTTGTTCACTGCGTTGTAACTCTCCAATAGGGTCAAACACAGAAGGGTTATCGAAAAACTTAAAACTTACCCCTTTGTATGTTTCGCCATTATATGCACATTCATAATACTTAATACCCAATTTTAATACTGTGCCAATGTCCCAATCATATGGGCTATAATCGTATAAACTACCACCTTCATCAATATCTGGTGTTATAGTTGCAATGAGTTTCCAATATCTACCAGCAACTGTGCCTTCTACTTTTACTAACGCTCTTAACTCTCCACCTATTTTTTGCAATCCATCAAATACCATATAACGCTCGTATTTGCCTTCAGGTGCTATTAAACTTAATCTCGGGCGTGAGTTAGGGTTTAATACATACTCGGTATTACGTAGCATTTTATCGACTAATTGTGCATATGTACGTTCTGGTCTATCTGCTACTTGTTGTGAAGTAATTGCAAATGTAAATTGTTCTAACGTTGTGTGTGATATTCCACCTGCTGTATCTACTTTAACTTCCACTGTATATGTTCCTACAACTGATGGTGTATGATTAAATGTAATAGTTTCTACTAACACACCGTCTATACTACCAAATAAACCACTTGAAGTTGCCATAGGTACTGTAAACGTTTCTTCATGAATTGATGTGCCGTTAAACTTAACATTAACATTTAATATCTCGTTGTTCACGCCTGAACTATTACTTGCGTTTATATCTACTGTTAATCTATATGTATCTACGACTAATATTTCAGTATCGTCAATTTTTAATGAGTTAGTTTCTACTATGTTAGTTAATGATAACGCTGTATAACTTATAGGCACTAAATACTCTTCAATTTGATTAACCGAATGTGTAAATTGTCCTAACGTGCCTTTAGGTTGTGTTAAGGTCATGTTTTCTAATGTCTTAACCGTTAAATCTTTTGTATCGCTTATTAAGTTTATCTTATGTACGTATGTTTCTAAACTATATGAATACTTTTCTACATAACATTCGGCTGTTCTAAAAATGAACTCACGGTCAAATAACACTACTCTTACTTGTAAATCACGTGGTATTTTTCTACTAAAGTCTAACCCACTACCTGCTTCCATAGGTTCAGTTTCAAAATACCCATTGTCAAACGTGCTGTCAATCGCCCATGATAACTCTAATGTATCTGGGTCGTATGGTATTTCATATTCAGTTCCTTTGAAAGTTATATAGATCATATTATACCTCTATTTTAATTGTGTGTATGTCGCTCGCTTTTACAAATATTTCATATGAGTTTCTACCTGTGCTGTATATCATTACTTTATTTACATTAACTAATCTATAAAACGGTAATACTTCAATAGGCGTGTATAAATACTCATAATCACGTTCTTGTAATTCGTCATATGTTTCATCATCATACCAAATATATTCATTAGGGTCAAAGTAAACCATGTATATACCTGAATATTGAGTGGACTTAACTAACACATAACCTTCTATTTCAGCGTTAATGTTATCGTTTAATACTTCTTCATTTACGATTGGTTTTTCACAACCTACTAAAGTAAACACTAATATTAACAATATTAAAATCTTTTTCATATTCTTATACCTGTAATATCTTTCACTAATCTATTTTGTTTCTCTTGATTAACTAAACTCTCTACTTGCCATTGTGCGTTCTTAACTCTATTTTCCATAGCAACCGAATAAGCCTTCATTGAAGTTGATACTGCATATGCTGTTGCTGCTGCTAATGCACCTGCTGGGCCACCTACAATTAACCCTATACCTATACCACCTGCAACTGTTAAGCCTTCATTGACATAAGCCATTTTGTTATCAAATGAACGCTGTGCTACTGAATTACCTGTGATAGTATTTGTGGTTGCTCTATATCTTGAGTACATACTCGCTGCTGTGGCTGTTATTGCAATAGCACCGCCGACATACTTACCGACTGTTTGTGCTGTAATAGGTTTCTTATTAACGATATTCTCACTTGTTTGTGGTTTCTCGGTTTCTTTTAATTCATCCGTAACTTCTACATTACGAAACTCTGCTACATATCTTGTGTTCATCATTAACCACCATACTCTTGAAACATGCACTCTATCGCTGTATCGCCAGTTTCCGTGTATTGTTCTACGCCATCAGTCATATGTACTGTGTATGTGCTACCATCTCTTACAAGCGTATAAGTTGTGTCTAACGCTGTACCGTATAAGTCAGCAACGATCTTGTCATATAATGTGCTATCATCTTTAACAACCGTTACAGTCCATGTTCTATGTTTGCCTTTAGGATAACTTCTTAATAAATCAGGTGTCGAAGTTGAACGTTTACTTGGAGATACTTCCTTTTTACCGTTAAATCGCCATGATGTATTAGGTATCACTTCTCCATCTAATGTAAACGTAACACGTGGATATGCTGTTTCTAATGTGATAACCATAACCGTTAATTGACCTGTTTTAAGATACTTAACATTCGTACGTTTAATCACTAAACTTTTACTAACACCGTTGATATCTAAATCTACCACATTATTATAACCATTTGTATTTGAGTAGTTAAACACACTTGCTATTGCTGTATTAGACAATATAAGCGGTACTGTTAAGAGTATAATGTCATTACTCATACGATAGTTAGTTAATGCTGTGTCATGTGAAATGTTGTTTATATAGGCAATATCGTGCGTTATATCGCATTCTATAAAAGGTATTTCTACTGTGTCTATCTTGATTGTTGATTGACTACCTACGATTGCTAATGAATAAACCCATGTGAACTCTAATTCATACACCCAATATTCTGTACCTTTATTGACATATTCTTCTTCGGTGTTTCTAACACTTTGATATGTTTTTGTAATATAATCACTGCCGATAAGTTCATCTACTTGTGATGATTTAAAACTATCCACGTCATTATAAAATAAGTCTTTATCTAATCTCTTATCTACATAAAATGATAATGTATAAACGCTTGTTAATTGATATTTGTTAGGGTCTTGAAACGGTGTGATAAGTCTTAATATAACTGGTATATAACTTTCATCACTTACTTTCATGTTTTTGGAAAAGAGCTGTTCATCATCACTTACTACATAATTATAATTACCAGTTAATTCAGTTGTTAATTTATCTGCTATTTGTTTATTGTTCACGGACAAACTCCTTTCCAAGAACAGAAGATACAAATCTTATTGACATTTCAAATGCTTCTTGCCACCAACCTTCATGTGGATTGATTAGTGTTTTCTTCCATACACTATGATAACCCCATTTTTCAGTTGTATAAGGCATATAGTAAATATCACTTACTATGTCAAACCCGTTCTCTTTCATTTCTACTCTTACTTGTCCTACTAATCTTCTTGTCTTTCCTTTAGGTGCTTTACTTTTAAATATTTGCAATACTGCATTAGATAAATCTTTCATAGTAAATACACAACCTTAACTGCATGTTCTTGATACTTACCAGGCCATGCTTTAATAACTGCTTGTTTTTCTTTTGGAAGTTTTTCTTCTACTTCATCAACCTTACGCCAATCTTTATCTACATATATATAATCAAATTGTTCTATCTTCTCTTTAAAATCACACTCAATAATATAGGTGTATTGTTTAGACTTAACACCACCACGATAGATAGACTTGTTAATGCCTAATAGATCGTATCTTATTTGTACTGCACCATCTACTAATTCAGGAACTTCGTTTCTTGGAACATCTGCACGATCAGTATATTCTTTACTTGATAACCACCAACCTATAAACGTTCTCATCTACCACACCTCATTTGAGTTCTTTATTTCCGTATATAAAGTATCCTTAAATCTTTTAGTCGATAACACGCTTGATTTAATAGCATTATCTACATCTCTTGGTCTTTCTACCCATTCTCCATGTTTAAACGTAGCACGAATATATGCTATCATGTATAATTCCCACGCTTCACGCCATGTTTCATCAAACTTTATTAAATATGTGATTACATACTTATCTTGTTGTGTTCTATCCCTTAAAAGCTCATTTAATGCTTCTATACTATATGCTAATACTTTGTTTTCAGTAACCTCTTTAGTCCATCCGCCTTCAGTTATTAAATCATAACCAGATGCTTTGAGATAATCTAAATCAGGAACGGCTACATGATATCTGTCATCATATGTTGAGTTCATAATATCTCCTTTTTATTAAAATAGGGCAGTGGCACTACACCACCACCCTTATTTCTTATACTATATCATCATTGAAGTCTTGCGTTTTAGTGGTATCTTCAACATTAATAGATTTGAGCAATTCTTCTTTAGTCTTGCCCTTTGTGATTAACCCTTGTTTTTTAGCAACTTCTACTAACTGTGCTTTCGTAAGTTTACTTTCTACAGGCTTTTCTTCATAGACTTTCCATGAAGGGCTGTTCTTATAGATTTCTTCCGTATGTGGCAACGCATCTACAATCTTTCCTGTTACATGTCTATATTTCATCTAATCACTCCTATTATGCTGCTGTTGATGATGTTACTCTAACGTATACTTGGTCTGGATTTGATACTTTGAAACCGTAAGGGATTTCGCCAATCAATTTAGAACCAGGAAACTTCTCTGATTTTTCAATAATGTCAAAGTATTCATACACTTTAGGTGCCATGAAAGCTTCAGAACGTAAGATAATATAATCTAATCCACTAATTGCTGAATAATTACTTAAATCAGATGCAGCGATTGCATCAAGGTTTTTAGCATATACAACAGGAAGTCCTGCTACATAACCTACTAAACCATCTTGAACCACTGTTGAGTTTAATGATGGATTGATTGCAAACTCTGTTGACTTACGTAATTTAGCTAATGCTAAAGGCCCTACAATAATTGCTGTTGCACTACCTTTGTCAGCGTTTGCTGTATCGAATGCTGCTACATTGTCTACGATATCGCCATAGATAGTATCTTTAGTTGTTGCTGTGCCAGTCTTATGAGTTCCCTCATTGACTAATGCTGCTAATCCCAAGAAACCCCATCTATTCATTGCTTTAACTGTTGAGTTAGTTAAGAAACGACCTACAAACTCCATAGGTGTAGTTTCAGCTACGATTTTAGGCATTTTTTCTGCGATTTGAATTGATAATGTTAAAGGTACAATCTCTCTATCGTTACCTGCTTCATTATCTGTAAAATCTCTACCTGCATTACCTGATGTAACGCTCGCATCATTTTGAACGTAATATACTGCTGCTGATGCATTGATTTGTTGCACGTTAGCATTTGTTGTTAATCCTGGAATTAACGATACATTACTTTCTAATACTGGTGCTATATAATTTGCATATAGTTCTTCAGTATCCCATGTTGATAAAATTGCTGCCATAGTTTATAATCTCCTTTTATTTTTTATTCATTTGATCTAATAGTTGTTTAAAGTATGGTATTTGTTGATTAGCAATTAAGAACTCTTTAGAATATTTAGGTTTATTAGCAGCATCACTTTGATTGCCAGCTTCTTCTCCTACCTTGACAACACCATTACGCATTGAAGGATATTCTTTTAACACATCTGATAGTGCTTCTTCTAATTGCTTTTCAGTGCCTTCTTGCTTGATTTTAGCAAGGGCTAACGCTTCTTTAAACTTATCATCTTTAATTTGATACTTGTATTTGATAACATCATTTTGCATAGCGGATAAATTGCTATTCATTTCTTCGATAGCTTTTTCCTTTTCGGTTAAGGTATTTTTAATTTGATTGTATCCTTCAACAAAATCTTTGATATCATCATATTTTTCTAACCCCAAACTTTTAGCAAATGCTTCTCTTTCTCTCTCAAGGCGTCCCTTGATAATACGGTCTACATCTTCTTGCTTAAAAGTCTTTGTTTCTTGTGGTGTTTCCACCTGTTCTTGAGTTTCCTCTTGAACTTGTTCCTGTGTGTTTTCAGTTTCAACAGTTTCAACTCTTGTTTCTTCACTCATTGTTTAATCTCCTTCCAACTTTTAAAGTCTTTAGTTTTGGACTATAAGAAGTGATATTGGTATGTATATAGTCTTTTTACCCATAACTAATGGAACTACTTGTATACCATTTACACTTAATACCTTGTTTTGTAATACTGCGTTATCTATATTCCTTGTCATGTTTAATATGACTTGTGCATCTATGGATTGAAATATATCTTGGTCGGTTAAACTTTTCAGTTCTTCATCAACCGCTGTGCTTATATCTTTAGGAAAATCTATCTTACCAACTTTCTCATATGGTTTTTTAGGTCTCCTTAAATATTTCCACACTGCACTACCTTTAGATAGACTACCCATAATCTTATCAAATATATCAGCACTTCCTGGATAACGATATAACGATCCATTTAAGAAACGAATATATAAATCATCTCCTGCAACTTGTAATGCACTTACATTTGATGATTGAACTACTGTAAATCCCCTATTGGTTAAAAATATCTCTTGTTCAGTTGATTGTCTTATTCTTCGATATTTACGGTATTGTATATTTCTATCAAATAATCTTACACTGCCATCAGGCTGAACATCACCTAAATGCGATAAATCTATCATTCAATATCACTTTCTAAAAATGGTGTCATGCTCTCACCCTTAATATCTACAACTGCTTGTTCTATCTCATCAGGTGTTAATTCAGGATATAGTTTTTCTACCGCTTGTTTAACGGTCATTACGCCGCCTTGTCTTGCTTTAACAATAGTATCTACTAAATCTTCAAATTGTGGACTACCGTATTTATCGAACTCTACTGTGATTTTATTATCTTTAAATGTTTCACCATGAATTGCATGATGATACTTTAATAACTTATCAAAGAATGGAACTAAAAACTCTGTAATCAATTCTACTTTCTCATCACGTGATACAATAGATGTTTCTTTTCTTGCTCTTTGACTATCTGCTGCTGCATCTATACTATCAAATCCAGGCAATCCAACCGATACAGGACTTAAACCTATATTAGCAAGTATACGACCCGTTACTTCCTTTGCTGTTGCGTTAAATTGTTCTACCCTTACTAAAGGTTGTAACAATGATATAAGCTTTCTAATGTCAAATGATGGGTCTTGCATCATAGCACTTGATAACTCTACGACTACTTCGTTCTTATCGTATTTACCTTCGCCAGTATCGTCTTTCTTAATAATATCTTCTGATACAAACTTAACAGCTTTGGCGTTGTCTACATCTAATTCAGTATTTGATAATATACTATCTAACATATGGAACAATGACTGAACATTCTTATAATCACTTTCCCCTAATATGCTATCAGTAAATCTTGAATTGTATGTGGTGTTATTCATTAAGAATGCTGGTATGAAGTCTATGGATATTGTGGTTCTTTCATATCCTTGTGGTAATGGTGTTTCTTCTTCTTTACCGTTAACTACTTTAACCGCTCTATATGATATTTGAGCTACCTTGTTTTGCATCTCATATGTTTCGTATATGATAATCTCTTCGCCATCAACTATCTTAAATATCTTGAACGTAAACTTCTTGATACGTTTTCTTACTACTTCTATTTCTACGTATCTTGGGTCTACCATTTCAATGATAGGATATTTACTTATATCTTCATCATATGAAAACTTAAAATATGTATACCCAGCCCATGACTTGGTTACTATTGCTTTATTTAACCATGATATAAAATTGTTTTCTTTTAGTATCTCTTGAAGTAAGTCATTCTCGCTCTTATCTTCTACTTCTACTTTCATTGTGCGTGTCTTGATTAACCTTACCCATGTTCTACTAATCAACGCTGCTATACCACTGTGTATGCGTGGTATGTCCCCACTGACACTATTCCAAAAGTTAGGAACACGATCATATGCCTTGACTGATGACTTGATATCTTTAATATACTTTGGATACGTAACCTTAAAGAAGTATTCTATTGTCGTTGGGTCTCCATTAAACCAAATAGCGTTCTCTTCTAACTCACGCTCCATTAGTGCTTTGCTATGATTATACTTTACCAATTCTTCAGTCATATCTTATCTCCTAAACTTATATATTGCCATGCGTGTTTCATATGGTTCTAATGCATAGTCTAAACTATCACTATAATCTATTTCAGGTGTGTTGTCATCAACATGCCCACCCTTGCCATCATCTTTAACCACTTTAAGCATATCAACCATTTTATGCACTGATTTAGAATTAACAAACATTAACCTAAACTGTTTAATAAGTTGTTGTTTCATACTTACTCTATTTACTATCTTACCTGATACACTTTCTAATACGGCTATTTCCTTTAAGGATATATTGTTTCTTATTTGTTTAATAAAAAGTGGGCTACTCTTATCAACTCTTATTTGCTTTATGGTATTGAAGAAAACCTTATACCATTCAAACAACCATTTATTAAGTTCTTCTATGATATGTGTATAATCTTTGGTGTCAGTCATTTCAACTTCATATACATCTATTACGATTGCTCTTTGAAATCTAAATGTATACCCTACCAATGTAAATACAGTCTTTGCTGCATTACCTACATCTATACCTACACTTAACTCTTGTATGTTTGTTATCTTTAAGTCGCTAAAATTAACCCATGTTGCTTTTGGAGTTTCTTGGCTCAATATCAAGTCAGTAAATAAACTCGCATATAATAACCCAGTTGAATAACCCCTTATACCTAATATCTTTGAATTGTAGAAAAAACTACCTACTGGAAATAAATCAAATAATGCGTTGATATCTTCTTGCTTCAATGTGACACTATCATCAAATCCCCAATACCAATATTTAAACTTTGGATCGCTACACTTCAATGCTAATCTTTCAGCATCTGGTATGTTAGTGTTCCACTCTTCATCATAATATGCTTTATCAAAAAACTCGGTATATAATATTTGTTCAGGAACTCCACCATTCGTTGTAACATGCATAAATGGTTTAGTCGCTAATCTATTTGCTCTTACAAATGCTTCACGTATAAAGTCATCATTTGCGATTGTGCCTTCTTCTATGTGTATGCCATGTAAGTTAAGTCCTAATATCTTATGCCAATCTCTACTTGTTGCATACCCACCTAAATATATACGTTTATTACCATTAACCGTTTGTATGCGAATATGTGGTTTCTTACCACTTACATATTGACAGTTAGGAAATATATTAACAAAACTTGCATCATCATCAATAAACATCTTTTCTGCTGTTACTTGACTTTCAGCTACTATTGCATATGTATCTCTACCTTTAGGACTTGTCATTACTCTAAAGAATGTCTTAAGTCCTGTTATAAATGTTTTACCAGTTCCAGTTGGTCCAGCGTTTAGTATAAACCTACTATCATCTTTTAAAAATGCTTTTGCTTTATCACTTAATATAACGTCATCTAATCTCATGTAAGCTTCTCTGATAAGTCTTGTATAGCTTTAACTACATCTTTGTTATCATCAGGTTCTAAATTAGCGTACATTTCAGGTTTAAGTGCCTTAAGCATAAATATAAGTGCAGTAGTATCTACTTGCTTAACTCTCTTCACTTTTCGAGATACAATATCGCCATCAGCGTTATATACAATATCCTCTGTTATTGCTTCATATTTACCAGTTGCAACACTATATGCAGTTTCTTCTAATTCTACTATTTTTTCATCTATACCTTTTTTGTAATTCTCTTTTAACTCCATATACTCTGCCTTATATTTGTATAAAGTAGATGGAGATACACCGATAATTCTTGCGATTTGGTCGTTAGTCATACCTTTAGCCACAAGTTCTCTTATTCGATCTAAATTAGGTTTAATGATTTCTTCGTATGCGTTTGGTCTACCCACTTATACCACCTACCGTGTAACACCGTTTATAGTCCGTATGACTATACACCAAAAGACACAAAAACGTGCCTTTTAGTAAAAGAAAGGAAGAGGACTTTACTCCTCAACCTCACTATATATCTTTTTTTTAATTTTGTCAATATATCAAAAATATTACAAATCTAACCGTGCATAATTATAAACTGTCTTAAGTGATAAGTTTGTGATTTCAGCAATCTTCTTGTATTTAATACCTTTCTTTTTCAGCTTTAATACTTGCTCTGCTCTCTCACTCTTATAGACTTTAATTTCTTTACCTTCCTTTGAATTAAGATACTTGTATAATTTATACTCGCTTAAATGACTAAAACATGGCAATCTTAATATACGTGGAACACCTAACCCCTTACGATAGTATAATTTATCTATGAGTTTACGTTCTTCTTCGGTCATAACTTCTTAATCAACTCCATTCTCTCATCATAAGTGCTTATACCTAACTTATCTTCTATCATATCAATCGTTAAACGGACTTTAGCCAATATGTCGATACTTATATATTCTTTATCGTAAACTTCCTTACAATGTGTTTTAAGCGTTCTATGTAAATCATATAAACTTACTTCTGCTGTGTAGTTTATGCGTTTCTCGTTTAGATCGTCGATAAATGGTGTGCGTGGTAAGTCGCTGTTATTGAATCTCATTCTTCTATACCTACCATTTCATATAATTTAGATAATAACTCTCTATGCTCTAATGCTTCAGCTTCATTTGTGATACCTTTAGCCTTTAACTCAAAATAGCGTTTAACTGTGGTTGTTAGTTCTTCTTGTTGTGTGATGTAATTATGCAATTTTTCCATTTCTTCAGGGCAACCATCAAAATTGCATTCAGTCCTACAAAATAAGTTTCTTATTTCTTCACTTTTTATCATTTATTTCACTCTCCAATTCTTCAATTCTATTATTTCTTTTATGCCATTTTTCAAATGTAGTAGTTTTTCTTTGTTGTCTATATAATTCTAACAACTCATTAACCTTTTCTTGTTGGTTTAAGTATTTATCAATAGTTTCATATTCATCAACATAATGTAATTTGTATTTAGCATTTATCTTTCTTATTTCTTCACTTTTTATCATAGTTTTTCCTTTCTTAAAATAGTTTCTAACCAATATTCTATAACATTATGAACATTTCTACCGCCTTGTATATTTTTATCAATTTTTATTTTACCGTTTTCTTTAGTTAATGATCCATCTTCTTTTACAAACCAACCATATTTTCCTTTTGCTCTTGGGTATTTAGATTTTATATCTACATGCTGTTTAACGTTTGAAGGATTAAATGCAATATTTGTCCAATAAGTATGCCTACCATATTGATATATGAAACCTTTATAGTCTGTTTGATTTTTTATTAAATCATTGATTATATGTGATCTAACATTTTCTACAATATACGGTTT
>AZIJ01004768.1_pt1 | contig 32715 bp, 32 predicted proteins | sample 359151 | NCBI WGS metagenome assembly AZIJ01 (sample SAMN02429718, study PRJNA222666) | marine sediment metagenome | biome: Sediment sample; isolation source: enrichment culture of sample MGS-ElMAX(UA) from oil contaminated site at the... | place: Egypt: El Max | collected 2013-01-23 | depth 9.22 m m | reverse complement strand
GGAAGGCACAGTTGTTTCAGGAAAGCCGACTCAAGCCGGATGCAGTCAGCCCTGTGGGTGCACGGGGGCTGGCGCAGTTCATGCCGGGGACGTGGGCCGAGGTTGCCCAGCAGCTTGGGTATAGCGGGATCAGCCCGCACGCTTCCGGCCCAGCCATTACGGCTGGCGCTTATTACCAGGGGCGGATGATCAGCATCTGGAAGGCGGAGCGGCCAGCTGCAGATCGGTACAGCCTTGCAGCCGCCAGCTACAACGCAGGGGCCGGCAACATCATCGAGGCGCAACGTGTGGCTGGTGGGGCCAACGATTACGCCAGCATCATTGCCGCGCTGCCGCAGGTGACCGGCCGCCACGCCAGAGAAACCACCACGTATGTGGAGCGGATCTGGACCTATTGGCAGCAGATGGTACTGAGGAGGTAAAGCATGGCGTGGCGAGCAACAGCGTTGGGGTTTGTGGGGCTGACGTTATTCGGCCTGTTCTGGTGGGTGAAGGCGACCATCTTGACCGGCGAGGTCAATCAGCTGGCGCAGTCGGTAGAGCAGCTGGAGCAGGACAAGCGCAACCTGCTGGCCGCCTATGAATACTTGAGCACTGAACGTGACCGGCTGGACCGGTTGTATGCCGAAAACAGAAGGGAGAATACCCGTGTGCAAACCATCCTTGAGCGCCAGCTTGAAGCCATGCGCACCACTGAAGCCGACCCGTGCGCTGATGTGCCTGTGTCTGCTGATCGCATTCAGCGGCTGCGCCAGCCCGTCTGGCTCGATACCCCCCATGCAGTGCCGGGCGATTCCTGAGGGGTTTTTGCAGGCAACAGAATACCCGGAGCGCCCAGAACTTGGCGCCAGCAACCTCGATATCGACATGTACGCCAAGCGCCTGGAGTTCGCGCTGTGGCGGTGCAACCAAGATAAAAGCGATCTGGATAAGTGGCAGGAGGAAAAGCACCATGGCCCGGACGATGGTTGATCACGCATGTGAGCGCTGCGGCACTGTCCGCAAGGTGAGCCCAGATAAGCTGGCCAAGGGCCTGCAGCGGGTGTGTCGTAAATGCCAGGGTAAAGAGGCAGCCGAAAAGCGCAAGATCGCCATGCTGCGCCGTGGTGGCCCACGCCACGTCACCTATGAGATCTGCAAGGAGTGCCGTGCCATCTATGAGGCTGCACCCATTGATGATGATGGTTATTGCAGTGATCGCTGTCGGGAAACTGCAGCAGGGCATACGACCAGTTACCGGCAGGCAGTGGAGTTCTTCTTGTTCGGACGCAAGCCAAAGCCGTGGCGGTCGTGGGAGGCGGAACAGGTTTCATTGTTTTGAGTGGGCAGCAATAGATGTTCGCATGTTACCCAGTAGGTAAAGGCGGTATGTATAAAGCATCAGTGTTGCTTGGTGGTACAAACTGAGCCTATAATCTTTATGGTATATATTTTATAGGTTCATAGGTGGCAGGGAGGCATAGCTGACTTTGATGGGAATAGGTAAACCATGAGTGAGAAGCGAGTTGTTAAGCTACCATTGCAGCAGGCCCAGGCTGCGAAAATCTTAAAAGAGACAGCCAAGGACACCAGTAAGTTGATCTTCACCAATCACGCCGAAGAGCGCATGAATGAGCGGGAAATAACCCGCGTAGATGTGATTAGAGTGCTGTGTAAAGGATCAATTGTGGAAGGGCCATCCTTATCTGCCAAAGGCAGCTGGGAAATGCGTGTAGAGGGTATGTCAGCCGGCAGCTCTTTAACTGTTGCCGTAGCAATTGACTACAAAATTCTTGAAGAATCCAGCTGTGTTGCAATCGTCATCACAGCTTTCTAAAAAACGAATATACCACCAAGCAAACATAAAGAGAGTCGCAAAGGGATTGCGCAACCAGGAGGGAAAGGCATGCATCGCTACACTAGTTGTGGTCTGCCGAACATCTATCTAAAGAATGGATATAAGGAGTACGACACTCCATATGGTAAAGGGGTCGCCATTGAAGATGTTCCAGGCCTGCACAAAGCAATAGCGCTGGCTATCATCGAATCACCTTCAAAACTGACCGGTGCAGAGATGAAGTTTCTGCGCAAAGAGATGAACCTCTCCCAGAAGAGGCTGGGACAGCTGTTGGCAGTTGAAGATCAGACTGTAGCAAACTGGGAAAAAAGAGGACCTTCATCTATGGCGGATCGCTTCATTCGCATTGTAGCAATGGGGCATTATGAAGATGATGAGGTAAAAGGCCTGATTGAGAAGCTGGCTGAGATGGACAGAAAAGAACATGAGAACTTCTGTTTTGAAGAGTCAGATCATGGCTGGAAAGAAGCAATAGCTGCTTGATTGCATCCGTAACGTCGAGCCCAGCCAATGCGCTGGGCTTTTTGTTTATAGCGCACAGATACTTGGTGCGTACATAAGGGCACCAGCACCACCAGCACGTACAGCACGCAGCGAGGGCGCCAGCGTGCCAGGGCAAGCCGATCAACAACCACGACCACCAACCACACCAGCCAAGCGCAGCGCGCAGCAGCGGCAGGCCTGCGCCTGATCGCTGAGCAGATCCACACCAGCCCAGACCAGGGACATCAGCAACCGATCGGCAGGTCTCAAGCCAGCGCCAGGGCAGGGGGTGCCCCCCGGTTAGGTTCTTCCGGGGCACCCCCACCCCTGCGAGGGCGTAGACCCGCCGAGTTTCTGTACTCAGTGCTTTTTCAGGTTTTGGCAACTCCATCAACAGGTTACGGCCACAGACGACCGACAGCCGGTGGAGTAGGGTACAGGCCAGTGCGACTACTGGGTTTTTGTACATGGCAAGAACAGGCAACAACCACAAAGGTGCTAACTCTGACGGCGGTTTCGGCACCCTCTGTAATGGCGCTGAGCTGGCGCGGATTATCGGTGTCAGCCGTCCGACCATCACCAAGTTCACAAAGGCCGGCATGCCGATCTATGACGAAAAGGGTGCGCGCAACTCACCCCGTTACGATTCGGCTGCCTGTATTCGTTGGTGGAAGGATCGGGAACTGCAAAAGGCCCGTGGCAGCGGGGATGCAGACGAACTCAACATAGACGAAATCCGCCGTCGCACCGAACTGGCCAAGATGAAAAAGGAAGAGATCAGCCTTGCGGTTGAGGAAGAGCGTTACGGTGATGTGGAGGCCATCCTTGAAGAACTGGGGCATGCTCTGGCCACCATCAGGGCAAGCCTGATCGCGTTGCCAAAGTGTGCCGCTCAGCTGGAGCATCAGGAATCCGGATTCATCGAAAAGCGCCTTGAGGAAGAGGTGTACCGGATGCTTGAAGAGCTGGCCGACTTCACCATAGAGGATGAAGATGGCAGCGAGTGAGCCGCTTCACTTTCGTTGCCTTCGTAACCTCAGGCGCAGGCTTGAGGATGCCATAAAGGCAAACCTGAAGCCCCCACCCAAGCTCAATCTGGTTGAGTGGGCGGATACCTTCCGGTACCTGCCTGACAACTCAGCAGAAGCGGGTAAGTGGCGCACCGATCGCGTCGAAGCCGCCCGTGCCCCGATGCTGGCCATCACTGATCCTGATGTTCAGGAAGTCACGGTCATGTGCTGCATCCAGCTTATGAAGGCACTGGCGCTTGATACGCCCATCCCTACACCGGCTGGTTGGTCAACAATGGGAGAGCTGCGTACTGGCGATCTGGTTTTTGGTTCAGATGGCAAGCCATACCCTGTGCTGGCGAAGTCCGATATTAAAACCGCGAATCGATGCTTCAGAGTTGAGTTTTCCGATGGTACGTCTGTGGTCGCTGATGCTGGCCATAAGTGGCAGGTGGACGATAGTCGCAACAGATCAGCAACCCAGTGCACCCGTGTTACGAATACTCTGGAAATCAGCCAGACTTTCAAAAGTAACCTCAGCAACGGAAAAACAGGCAATCGATACGCGATACCGGTAACCGAGCCGCTGGCGCTACCTGATGCCCAGCTGCCGATTGAGCCTTACACCTTGGGTGCCTGGCTGGGTGACGGCCACAGCTACTCGGCGCGAATAACCAACCATGCCAATGATCAGCAGATCATCAACGAAATCGAAGCTGCCGGCTATCGTGCTGAGTTGAAGCAAGAAACACCTACCGGCACCCGTGAATGGCTGATCAAAACGAATTTGCCAGCAGACGAATGCCCCTACGGCCACACCAAAGAGGAAGGTGTACGTTGCCGCACCTGTGCAAGCCTGTTCTCAAATCCGCGTAAACAGAACCCTCGCTATCAGGACCGAGTAAACAAGCAGTTCCACCAGCTGCTGAAAGAGCTGGATCAGCTGCAGAACAAGCATATTCCAACTGCATATATGAGAGCCAGTAAAGCGCAACGGCTGGCGCTGCTGCAGGGTTTGATGGACACAGACGGCACGATATCGAAGCAGGGCATGCCGATGTTCTGCAGCAAGCACAAGGCCTTTGCTGTGCAGGTTGTGGAGCTCATGCGAAGCCTGGGACTGAAGCCGGTACTCAAGCCCACGAAAGTGGCTTATCACGTTACCTTCAGTGCATACGCCGATATGCCTGTCTTCCGTCTGAAAAGAAAGCGTGAACGACTGAAGCCGATCAGCAGTAAAACCAGAACAAGCGAGTCAAAACGTCGCCGCATTGTTAACGTCACCGAAGTGACCCCGGTACCAGTGCAGTGTATTGCTGTTGGGTCGCCTGATCACCTGTACCTGTGCGGTGAAGGGATGATTCCGACACACAACACCGAATTAATGCTCAACGCGGCCCTGTACTACATGCACCAGGAGCCGTCCCCGATCATGTACGTGGCTCCGAAGACGGAAACCGCCGAGGCATGGTCCAAGGAGCGACTGGTTAAATCGGTCACCGCTACACCAGCCGTGCGGGATATCTTCAGCAGCAACCGCCGGGGGCAAGGCAACACCATCCTGCAGAAACAGTTCCCGGGTGGTCAGATCTCGATTGTATCGGCCCGTAACCCGACTGACCTTGCCATGCGCGCCTGTCGAATCATGCTGTTCGATGAGTGCGACAAATACCCGATGAACGTGGGTGCCGGTGAAGGCGGCTCCGGTGGTGAAGGTGACCCGATCCAAGTGGCGTGGGGTCGCGCCACCACCTATGGCCGTCGGGCCAAGAAGATCACCGCCTGTTCGCCTACGGTTGAAGGCCGGTCCCGTATTCATCAGGAATACCTGAAATCAAACCAGTGCGTATTCCACCAGCCGTGCCGCCATTGCGGCCACTCGGAAGAACTGGAATGGTATCGGCACGTCAACATCCCCGAAGACAAGGACGGCAACCTGCTGCCGGACAAGGCCCGTATCGTTTGCGGCGGTTGCGGTACTGAATGGAGCGAAAGCGACCGCTTTTGGTCAATCGCAAACCATGACTGGGTACCGAAACGCCCCGAAATTACCCACCACATGGGCTTCAAGGCGTCTGCACTGGCATCCCCGTTTATCTCGGTGGTGGCGCTGGCGCGTGAATACGTGGACGCCAAAGACAGCCCGCAAGCCCTGAAAGCCTTCACCAACACCAGACTGGCTGACGTGTACCGCGAAAAAGGCGACGCGCCGGACTGGCAGCGTCTGTATGAACGCCGCGAGACCTGGCCGCTGGGCAACGTGCCCGCCGGTGGCCTGATGATCGTCTGCGGTATCGACGTTCAGAAGGATTACCTCATCTTTGAGGTGGTCGCGTATGGCCGCAAGAAGCGCAGCTGGTCCATCGATATCGGTGTGATTGACGGGCATATCTCGACCGACAGTACCAAGGAAGAGCTGAGCAAGTTCCTTGAAACCCGCTACACCAACCAGCACGGCATCGCCATGCCGATAGAGCTGGCGCTGATCGACTCATCCAACGACACCCAAGAGGTTTACAACACCGTGGCCCAGATCGGCACGCCGCGGCTCCGGGCCATCAAAGGTGTGGGCAGCCTGACCACCATGATAGGCACACCCAAGCCGGTACAGATCAGCATCGACGGCATCCGTAAGGACGGCGGCATCAAGATGTGGCCGGTGGGCGTCAACGTGCTGAAGGAACAGCTCTACAAGTGGCTGCTGCTGCCGCGCCCAACTGATGAGGCACTGGCCGAAGGCTCTGAATGGCCGACCGGTTATTGCCACTTTCCTGAGTGGGGCGATGACTACTTCAAGCAGCTGACCGCCGAAATACTGGTGGAACGTGCCAATAGCCGCGGCTACCTGGAGCAGGTATGGGAACGTATCCGCGACCACAACCACTACCTTGACTGCCGCAACTACGCCCGCGCCGCCTCTGCCATGCTGGGGCTCGACCGCATGACCGAGGATGACTGGCAGGCACGCGAAACCCGCTACGGCAAGGAAGCACCGGAAGGTGCATCACAGACCCCAGGCACCACCCCCCAAAAGGTACCGGCGACACCTACCGGCACCCCGCCGCGCAAAAAGCGCCCATCCAAATGGTTTAAGAAGCGCTGAGCGGTTGACTTGTATTCGACCGCAATCACCGGAGACTCGAAAGTCTGCATACGAGCAACCACCCAGACAGGAACATAGTCATGAATGAAAACCAGATCGAAAGAGAAATTCAGGATAAGGGACTGACTGCCCCGCGCCTTACTCCAGCAATGATTGATGCTGAGATAGTTGATGAGGATTACCACGTATTCCCCGGCACCACCCTTACAGTTTGCTGCCTTACGCTGCGGAATGGATTCAATGTTACAGGCGAAAGTGCGGCAGCGAGCCCGGAAAATTTCGATAAGGAGATCGGTCGAAAGATTGCTCGTCAGAATGCCAGAGAAAAAATATGGCCGCTTGAAGGCTATCTGCTGAAAGAAAAGCTGCGGTATATGCCCGATCCGCTGTGACTGCATGAAAGAGGCCTCGCTGAATGACCACCTTCACCCACGAACAGCTCGCCAACCTCAAGAAAGCCTATGCCCGTGGCGTTATGCGCGTGCGCGAAGGGGATACATGGGTTGAATACCAGTCCATGCGGCAGATGGCGCAGGCCATTGACCGGATGGAAGCCGAGCTGGGCATCCAACACGCCAACCGCCCGCGTGGAGTGCGCAGGGTACGATTCGGGACGCTGAAATGAACCTGATCGATAAGTGGTACGAAGTCACCAACCCCAAGAAAGCCGTTGACCGGCAGCGTCAGCGCATGGTGCTGGACGAACTGCGCGCCTACAACGCCGCACGCCCCAACCGTGGATCGACTGGTTACAGCCGCCGTGGCGGTCGGGCAGCGGAAGAGGTGGCGCGCGGCCATCGTGGCCTTGCCGGTGGCGCTCAGGATCTGGTGCGCAACACCGCAATCGGCAACCGCATCAAGGCGGTGCTGGCCAGCAACATGGTGGGTGACGGCATCAAGCCCGACTATATCGGCGGCAGCCCGCGCAGGGTGGAGAAGTACAAGGACACCTTCGAGGCCTGGGCCAACTCGCCACTGTGCGACTACGAACACCATTACAACTTCTGGGGCCTGCAACACTTGTGGGCGGCCACCGTGGTTGAGTCGGGTGGTGTATTCGTGCGCCGCATCATCAACAACGCCATGACCTTTCCGCTGGTGCTGCAAACGCTTGAGCAGCAGTACCTGGATGAATCCAAGTCCGGCCTGACCGATGAAGGCGGCGAAATCTTCAGCGGCATCGAGTATCGCGCAGATGGCAGCATCAAAGGCTACTGGCTGAAAACCAAGCTGGTCGGCAACTTCTACCGCGAAGAAAGCGAATTCTTCCCGGCGGATGACATCATCCACATTTACTGGAAGGACCGCCCCGGCCAGCATCTGGGCGTCAGCTGGCTGCACCCGATTGCTGATCTGGTCGATATGCGACAGGAGTGGCGCGACGCCGTGCTGATGCAACAGCGCATCGCCGCCTGCTTTGGCGTCATCGTTAAAGAGCCTGCCGGTGATATGGGTCTGGGCAGCAAGAACAGCACCCTGCGCGACGAAGACGGCCAGGCCTACTCCGAAATGGAGTCCGGCATGATCGCCTACACCGACTCCGGTACCGAAGTGACCGTGGTCACGCCGCCGAACCTCAACCACACCACCGACTTCAACGCCGAAGTCCTGCAAGACATTGCCGTGGGTGTGGGTGCCACCCGGGAGCAGATTACAGGCGACTTCAGCAAGGTTACCTGGGCATCCGGACGGCTGGCGCGGGGTGAGTTCTACACCAACCTCGACCGCTGGCAGAACTTCATGCTGCTGCCGGCGCTCGACCGGGTGCACAACTGGTTCGATGACCTCTACACCATCAAGTTTGGCCCCGTATCCGCCAAGCAGCGCAGTTGGATCTTGCCGCACCGCTCAGCCGTGAACCCGAAAGAAGAGCTGGACGTGGATATCAAGAAGGTCCGCACCGGTGCCATGACACCTCAGCAGTTCACCCGCAAGCACGGCATCAAGTTTGAAGCGGCCATTCAAGCCTGGAAAGAAGCCAAGGCCACCATGGGTGACCTGCCGTTTGACTTCGACCCGAGCAAATTCAGTTCTGCCGGTAACCAGCTAGATAACAACGACTCAGCCAGCAGCAACGCATCAACCAATCAGGAGAACGATGATGCCAGCGATTAAGTTGTGTATTTCAGGCGCTGCAACATCAGGCAAGACCACAGCGCTAACTCAATACCTGCATTTTTCGGCCAGCAATGATGAGCGCTGCCTGGTTGTGGTGGATACCCGAGAGCTTGCTGGAATCTGTAAGCGTTTCATGAGCCCAGTAACCCTGAGCACCACTGATGTGGTGGGGTTCAGCGATGCGCTCATGATGGCGGGCATTAAAAGCCTACATGAAAAGTTCGATGCCGTTTTTATCGACGTGCGCGACCCTTCAGAACTGATTCACATCATCGACGAGCGCCTGAAGCCCTACGGCCCAGACGTGAAATTCCGCGTCATCTTCACCAAATCAACAGACGACCCCGACGAATAGCTGTAAAAATATCCAGCATTAAGACAACGGAGCCAGGCGATGCCGATCAGAAAAGAGCAAATGCCGAACCTCAAGGGTAAGGCTGCATTCCGGCCAGAAACGGCAGACCGCGAAGCCATGACCGTCGAGATGGTGTTTACCACCGGCGAAGAAGGCCTGCGGTACGACTGGTGGAATGACACCCAGTTCATGGAATCGCTGGAAGTCAGCGAAAAGGCCATTCGGGCCGACCGGTTGAACAAGGGCCTGAGCATTCTCGACAGCCACAACCGCTATGACGGCATCGATAAGGTGCTGGGCATTACCGAAGAGTGGCGCATCGAGAAAGGCCAGCTGATCGGCACCTGCCGCTTCAGTCGCAACCAGCAGGCCGTATTCGATGACGTGGCCGATGGCATCCTGAGGCATGTATCGCTGGGCTACCGCATCCATGAATACAAAGTCACCAAAGCCACCAAGGACGGACAGCTCGAAAAGCGTATGGCAGTCGACTGGGAACCGCTGGAACTGTCCATCGTCCCCGTCAGCTTTGAAACCACGAACGGTACCCGTGAGGCCGAGCGTGCCAACACCGAAACTCACGAAGTCATACTGACCACTGAAGAGGTAGACGATATGCCTAAGCCTGTAGACGACAAGCGCGAAGATGCTCCGCAGGATCAGCCTGCTACCGAGCAGCGCGAAAACCCGGCTGAACCGCAGACCCGCGCTGTTGATACAGAGCAGGCAGCTGCACAGGTTCGTGCCCAACTGAAACCGATGCTCGACGCCTCCCGCGCTGCCGGCCTTGATGACACCTTTGCCATCGAAGCCTTCGACCGCGGTGTGGGCATTGATGCCTTCCGTGCCGAGGTGCTGAACAAGATGGCCGAAACCCGTAAGGCCGAGGCCATCAAATCCTTTGGTGACCCCGAGCTGCGTTCCGATGGCCGTCGTGACCAGACTGAAACGCTGGTGCGCGGTGCTGAAGAAGCAATCGCGGTGCGTGCCCGTGTCAACGGTGCCACCATGACCGACGCCGCCCGTGAATTCACCGGCATGACCCTGTACGACATTGGTCGTGAACTGCTGGTGGCCCGTGGCATCAACGTGCGCGGCATGTCCCGTGAAAAGATCGCGGCCCGTGCCATGCACTCCACCAGCGACTTCCCGCTGATCCTCGAAAACGTGATGAACAAGAACCTGCTCGACAGCTACCGGGAAACCCCGCGTACCTACCAGAGCCTGGGCCAGCGTTCAACCGTGAACGACTTCCGCGAGAAGCACCTGTACCGCCTGGGTGACGCCCCGAGCCTGAAGCCGCTGGGTGAAAACGGTGAATACAAGGCCGGCACCTTCTCAGAGGCCAAGGAAAGCTACGCGATCGACACCTTCGCGCGCAAGATCGCCTTTACGCGCAAGATGCTGATCAACGACGACATGAGCGCACTGGATCGCGTGCCGCGCATGTTTGGACCGGCTGGCGCCCGCCTGGAAAACGACATCGTTTGGGGCCTGTTGCTGAACTATGACTTCATCAACAACAAAGCCGCCGATCACAAGATGGCTGACAACAAGGCGCTGTTTGACGCTGCCCACGGCAACCTGCTGACCGGTGCCGGTTCTGCCCTGTCCAAGGATGCGCTGACCGCACTGCGCAAACTGGGCCGCAAGCAGAAGACGCTGGACGGCCAGTTCATGAACGTCGAGTACAACGCCATTGCGGTGCCGGAAGATCTGGAAACCACCGTGGAAGACCTGCTTCTGCCGCGCATCGTGGCCGCCAAGGTGGAAGATCAGGCACCGCGTCAGAAGATGGACATCATCGTTGAACCTCGTCTGGCCGTTGTCTCTGACAAAGCTTGGTACGCCTTCAGTCGCATGATGGATACCTTCGAGTATGCGTACCTCTCCGGTGAAGAAGAGATGTATACCGAAGTGGTCACCAGCACGGACGTGGATGGCCTGGAAGTGAAGGTCCGCAAGGACTTTGGTGCCGGTCTGGTCGACTGGCGTGGTATGGCCAAGGCAGTGGGCGCGTAAGCGCCCCGTTTCCGGCACCTTAACTGGAGAATACAGATGAAAAACTTCGTACAGAAAGGCGACGTAGTCACTTTCACAGCCCCGACCGGCGGTGCTGCCTCCGGCATTCCGCTGGTGGTTGGCTCGCTGGTGGTGATCCCTGCATTTTCAGCCGCTGAAGGCTACGAATGCGAAGGCGTGACCACCGGGGTGTTCAGCCTGCCGAAAAAATCCACAGACACCCCGACGCAGTTTGCCAAGGCGTATTGGGATGCCACCAACGGTGAAGTGACCACCACTGCCACCGACAACACCCTGATCGGTGTGTTTATGCACGCGCACGCTACTGGCACCACTGAGGCGGATATCCGCCTGAATGGCGTCAGCATCTAATGTCGCTGCTGCGTGAAATCATGGGTGAGGCTCAGGGCATCGTGAATGATGTGCTGGGCCACACCTGTGTGCTCACCAACACCGCCACCGGTGAAACCACCCCGAGCCTCAGGGTGGTCATCAACAGCAAAGTGAAGCTCTACCAGGACGGCATCTTCGGCGGGCTGGTGACCACGGCCGTATTCGACCGCAGCCAATGCGACCCGAAGATCGGCGACGAGCTCCACGACGAAGACACCGGCATCACCTACACCCTGGAAGCGGTCAAGGACGAAACCCTGTCCAAGCTGTCGTTTATTGTCGGAGAGAGTTGAGCTATCGCGACCGCTACAGGTAAATCGGCTTTGATTTATCCCTGGCTGCACTCATATCCATGTAGTCGCGATACAGCTGGCGCTTCTTTGCGGCCCTTTCCATTTGCGGGCCGAACCTATCATGCATCCGCCCAACCGCTACCCTGAAGTTGTTAACGCTGCTGGGTATGTTCATCAGAGCAAGTGACTTCAATAATTTAAGCGCAGGTTCGATCTCTTCAAAGGTCTGCACTACGCTCAATGCGTCCGCACACAGAGCATACAGAAACGCGAAATCCTCCTCGCTCATTACAGGTTCGGAAGGCTGCTCTTTCCCTATCCATTCACCTTCTATGGCATATGAACCGATGAAGTTACGCACCGCATCGAGCTTATCTGCCGGTATGTCCTGTGCCGACACAACGCTGAAGGCTTTATGCACCTGTGACCAAATGTGGTTTTTGGCACGGGTGCGGTCTGGTTTGGGCAGGTGCCGCAACTTGCCATCCAGCACAGCACCCAAGCAGCGGAAACCGTCAGTGCCGATGGTCTGGCCCAGCAGGGTGCTCATCTTGCGATCACTGTCAGCGTAAAAACCATGCTTGCGGATCGCGGGCAGGACTTCTGCAGTCACCCACTTTTTGAAGCGTTTGGCTTCGGCTTTACGGCTGCGGAGGATGGCGGAGTATAGGCCGGATTCGTTGATAACCGTCATTTCTTGATTGCCAGATGGGGTGGGCACAATCTGCCTACCCCTTTCGTCATCATCAAGATTGCGCGCCATATCTTTGGCTGTTAGGTAGTTGAGCGCCTTGGCAACATCGCTCGCGACAAACCACGGCTGATCATCGATCAGCAGCGTGCGAACTTCATGGGATTCAAAATCGAATGGGATAACTTTGGCATTTTGCATGATATGGCTCCTGTACTTTCAATAGGAGCTCACCGCCTCTGCTTCCACGCAGAAATAGGGTGGCGAGCCGCACACGGGGTGGAAGACCGGGGTACAGGAACCCGGCAGGCCGAAGCCTCCCGCGCACAGCTCGCCATAAAGCGGGCACAAAAAAACGCCAACTTAAGGCGTCGTGCGCCTATACCTTCCGGGCTTCCACACCCGGTCACTGATTATGCAGCGACAGGTGAACGATAGCCGCCCCAGAGGGGCGGTGTCAACCACTATCGAATCACACCGGAGCGGGTACTGTAGACGAGCCCTTCATTTGTTGCCTACGAGGTGAACCATGGCGAAGTTTGTATATTGCGCTATGCGATCCATAGTGCGCTGCACAGCACTGAACTTTGATTTGTTCGCGGCATAAAAGGCCGGGTCGTTTTTTAACACGCCTATGACAGCGTTGTAGGCTTGTGTGTATTCGCCACCCTCGACAATGCGGGGTAGGTACTTCGTGCACTTATGAATTTGCCGCTCATCAACCTTTAGCGCCCATTCGCAGTCGCGCCCGTCAACGGCAATGCTTTCGATGATTGCAGTGGCTTTGGTTAGAATTGAGTAAGAGTTATCCCCAAAATCAATAGGCTTTCGAGATTCTGCCAGCGCCTCCTCGCTGCTCTTGCCGCTACCACTAGAGGAAGTGGTGTTGCTGTAAAGGTTTGATGGGGATACCGCTGACCCTGTCTTATATTCAAAGGTGTTATCAAGCCGTCGAGATGAGCCAGCATCTGCAGTTTTGCAGGGCGTACTCTGGTAAACCTTCTTGCCCCCAACCTCACAGGTATACACACCCGCTTGCACCATCACCGGGGCGGTGAACAACAGCGCAAATATGATCCCTTTCATGACAGGCCTCCTATAGCCTTGTTGTGTCAGCAGCAATGCTAACCCCCAGTTGCTCTGAATTGAAGTCAGTATCTCACAGACACCCCCGCCCACATGGCATATAAAGGCCACAACGGAACATGAAGGGGGGCTGCATTCCATGGCGCGTTATACCGAAAATGCCGCGTACTTCTTTGATAGCAAGGCGTTTGCCGAAACAGTAGCAAAGCTGAAAGCCCGCGAGTCGGTTGTTGCAAGCAAACTGGCAGATGCGATCAACTTTACGGCTGAAGAGGTTGTGCGCGCATCTATCGCTGAATGGAACGCCCACTTCGCCATTCGAGATCCTGGCTACATTGGCAGGCATTTAAAAGTTGCAAGGCGAGCAACAGCATCAAAGTTAGAAGCTTCAGTTTGGGCGCGCGCGCGAGCAACACGGGCGGATAATTTTAATTACAGCGTGGTGCCAAGGCGAAAGGGTGTTTATCTCAATATTGTGAGAGGGCGATCAGGGGGAATTCTTAACAGGGCCTTCGTTATCCCGCGAGCCAAGTCAAACGGCAAACCGCTGATCGTGGAGAGGCTGCAAGACTATAGGCCCGGAGAACCGCGTGATTTTCGGCACCATGGTGAGGAGATCAGTCGCAACTTTAACCGTTACCGGAAAGCTAAAAACCTTCGCTTTAAGGCTGTATATGCCCCGTCGGTTAACCAGCATTTCTATGATTCCCGCGACCGTGTGGCACCGAAGGCATTGAGCGAGGCAAAAAAACAGTTCCTGAAGGCGATCAACGCATGAATACAACCAGCGACATCATCCCGGCCCTGGACGATATCAAGCACCGACTGGAGCAGATCAGCACCGCCAACGGCTACACCAGCAATCCCAGCATCAAACGGGGCTGGCTGGAAATGCTGTTCCGGGGCCGCAACCGGAATGAAGTACCGTTGCCGGTCATCGCCTATCGCCCGTCGCTCAGCAACCCGGAAAGCGCCGTGCCAGGTAACTCGAACATGAAAGATGTGGTGACCGTGCTGCTGGATTGCGCCGTCAGTACCAAGGACAGCGACACCCCGGTGGATGACCTGCTGAACCTGTTGAAAGACGTGCGGCGTTCACTTGTTTTCGACCCGGATGACCGGAAACTGGTGATATCCGACATGACGATTCAGGACTGTCCGTTTGACCTTCCTGAATCAGGTGACGATTACGCATTCTTCAGCCAGAAAATCAGCTTTAAGGTGGTCGAGCAATATGCTTAAGCCAGTACGCGATCAGATCATCCTCGATGTTATCGAGCAGGAAACCACCACCAGTGGCGGCATCGTTCTGCCCGGCTCTGCGGTCGAAAAGCCTTACCGTGGTGTGGTGGTCGCGGTAAACGAATCCTTCACCATGCCTGATGGCTCGGTGAAAGCAGCAGAAACCGAGCTGGGCGATATCGTCTACTTCGGCAAAACCCACGGCACAGAGGTGCAGTACCAGGGCAAGCAGTATCTGGTGATCTCTGAAGAATTCATCCTCTGCAAGGAGTCATGCCATGACTGAAGCAACCAAGGAAGCAGAACAGAAAGAAACCGAAACCGCCAAGGTCTCCGTGAAAGTCACGGCTGACACCGGTGTCACCTTTGCCCGTAAGCACTACGCCAAGGGCGAATCCATCACCTGCACACCGGGCCAGGCCAAGATCCTGAAAGCCCAGCGTGTGACTGAATAAGGAGTAGCGTCATGGGTGTATTGGTAAACGAATACTACAAGGGCAAGGGTACCGCCTACCTGCGCCGCCGTTCCGGCACTGACGGCCTGCTGCCGATCGGTAACGCCTCTGAAATTGCACTGGCGTTCAGCATCAACAAGCAGGAAATGAAAGACTACGAGAACGCCGGTGGCGCCACTGCTGACACGGCTACCTCTATCGAGTCTGCAACCGCCAACATCACGTTGATGAACCTTAACCCGACCAACATTGCCCGTGTGACGGCCGGTACCACCTCTGTGGTTGAGGCTGGCGCTGTAACGGCTGAAGCGCACACCGTTGGCGCTCAGGGTTCGTTCGTGAAGTTCGACAAGATCCCGGATACCTCCGACGCCATCACGGTGACCGGTACCGGCGGCACCCCGGCCTATGTTGAAGGCACCGACTACGAAACCAAAAACGGCGGCATCCTGATCCTTGAGGGTGATATTGCCGCTGCGGCTGGAATCGAAGTGAACTACACCGCGGTTAAGTCCCGCGTGGTGCAGTCGCTGATGGAGATCGGTGAAGAGTACGAAATGTACTTTGACGGCCTGAACGAAGCCCGCTCCGGTAAGGCATCACTGGCCACCATGCACCGCGTGAAGGTGAACCCGACTCAGGGCCTGCCGTTGATCTCGGACGACTACGCCAGCCTGCAGTTCACCGTGGACATTCTGCGTGATGACACCGTGACCGGTTCCGACAAGTCCAAGTACGTCATGATGGAATACGCCGAGTAATCACCCGAGGCACCTCCAGCGTTGACCCTTCAGGCCGCCTCAGTGCGGCCTTTTTTATGTGCAGGATGCACGGTATGCCGCGGGCGCAGGGATGCGCAGGAGCGGCGCTAACAGATAGGTAGGTAAGACATGGCCAGCAACAGCAAGAATCAAGACATCGTTGAACTGATCATCAAGGGGCAGGACGAGTATTCGGACGTATCCGAAGAGGTCCGCCAGGAGCTTGAAGAACTGGCGACCCAAGCGGGCGAAACACGCACCCAGTTTGATCAACTTGAACGCTCGCTGGACCTGGCCGAAACCTACCGTGCGCAAGAGGCAGAAGTGTCCCGGCTGGCGCGGGCACAGGCAGAAGCGAAGATCGAGGTTGATCAGCTCACCAAGGCCAACAAGGAGGCCAAGGGCGAAAACCTTGAAATAGTGGAATCGCTGGCGCGTGCCCGTGCTGAACTGGGCTCATACCGCACCGCCACCAACCGTGCCCAGAAGGCGCTGGACAAAACCAAAGACTCCATGCGCCAGTATGGCGTATCGCTCGAGCAGGTCGAGCAAGGCCAGACCGAGATGAAGGACTCATCTTCAAAGCTGGCAGATGAACTGACCGAGCTGCAGAAAAAGCAGGCCAAGCTGGTCGGTGATGCCCGTGAACAGATTCAGGCATCCCGCGATAAGGCGCTGGCGCAGCAGCAGTATAACGAAGCCCTGCGACAGCAGAGCAACGCCATGGCGGACCAGTTCCGCAGCTACACCAAACAGCAGGCAGAGCAGCAGCGAGTACGTGCCGAATCCGAGAAATTGACGGCTGAGATTCAGGACCAGATCGGTCAGCTTGAGCGTGGCGAAGTAAGCTGGAGTGACTTTCAGCGGCGCTTGAGGGAAGCCGGCAGTAGTGCTGATTTGACCCGAAAGCAAGTGGCTGAAATCAACAAGTCACTTGAGGATCAAGTGGTAACCGCGCGGGAGGCAGCTGCCGAACAAGAGCGCGTTTCAAAAGAGCAGGCTGAGGCGGCAAGAACGCAGCAGCAAGCAATGGAGCGTGTCAAAAAGGCGTATGAAGGCAAGGTCAAGGCGACCTATGAAGCGAGGCTGGAAGACCAGCGTGCCGCGGCTGAATCTGAGCGACTGACACAGGAACTGAAGGATCTTGCCGGCCAGCTGGAGAAAGGTGATATCGGTTGGGAGGACTTCCGCCGTCGGGCCACTGATGCAGGCCGTGCGGCTGACCTGACACAGAAACAGGTTGCCGGCGTGCGCCGATCGCTTGAAGAACTGGTGGTGTCATCACGTCAGTCCAACCAGGCACTGCAGGAACAGGCCCGCGAAACCAAACGTGTCGAGCAGGCCACCGAAGATTACCGCTACGAACTGGAACGCCTGCTGGAAAAGTACCGGGCCGGCAAGATCGACATTGCCGGATTTGAAAAGGCCGAAGCCCAGCTGCGTCGTAGGCTCAAGCTAAATGAGCAGCAGGTTGAATCAACTCGGCGTGAAGTAGGTGCATACAGGGACCAGCTTAAAACACTGCCGCAGGCACAGGCAGCAGCCAGCACCTCAACCGATAAGCTGGCAACCGTAACCAAAGGGCTTGCTAAGGCCTACGCTGTTTTGTTTGCCGCTCAAAAGTCAGTTGAGTTGGCTATGCGGGCAACAAACGCGTACACCGAAACAGAAGATGCCATGCTTGGGCTGCAGAAAACCACAGAGCTGACCGCCACTGAGGTGAACGGCTTGGTGGCTGAAATGCAGCGACTGTCTGGTGATGTCACCTCTACATCAACCGCCAAGCTGCTGGAGATTGCCGAAGCGGCAGGCCGAATGGGGATTGAGGGCGCTGAAAATATTGCAGCGTTCACAAAGTCCATTGATGCGCTGTCATCCGCCACTGGCCTTGCAGGTGATGAGACCGCCCAGGCAATTGCCCAGATCCTGAACGTCACCGGCGAAGCGCAAAGTAACGTGGTGGGCGTTTCTTCCGTAATTGCGGAGCTGGGTAACACCACTGCCACTACAGAAGAACAGATCGTTCACTTTGCCAAACGGCTTGCGACTGATACAGCCTCAGTGCGCCTGACTTCATCTGAAGTGCTCGGCATGTCGGCGAGCTTTGCAGAGATGGGCATGCAGGCAGAGGGTGCCAGTACCGTCATTGGCCGCACCTTCCGCTTCTTGGATGATGCCGTGAAAGGTGGCGGCAAGGGTATGGAAGACCTGCAGCGCGTTACAGGCATGACCGCAAAACAGATTGAGCAGGCATTCGGTCAAGACAAAGTAGGACTGTTCACCAACTTCGTTGCTGGTATCGGCCGCATGCAGGACGGCGGAGAAACCCTGAACGGGATTCTCGACGATATGGGCATCAAGTCTGACGAAAACGCCCGTATCCTCGGCTTGATGTCACAACGCTATACCACCCTGACTGAAAACGTAGAAACCGCTAACAGGGCGTTTGCAGAGGGTGATGCCCACTTTGAAGAAATGGCCAAGAAAGAGGCCGCCCTCAGCAGCAGCATGCAGCGGCTGCAGAACCAGATCAAGCGCGTTGCCAGTGTAGTGGGTGAATCCTTTTCGGATGACCTGTGGCGCGGTCTTGATGCCGCAGGTGACAAAAGCGAAGAGCTTGAAGAGTCCTTTGCCGAACTGGGTGAAACAGCAGCCGATGTGGTTGAGCAGTTGATTGATATTGGCGAAACCATCGGTGGGGTATTCGAGCCAATCAAGACACTGACCGGCGGCGTCGGCTTGCTTGATGCAGCACTGTCTACGGTTTCATTTGCATTCGACTCGGTATCAGTTGTTGTGAACTCGCTGGTGAAAGCGGTGGCTGAACTGGGTTACGCCTGGAACAAGTTCACCGGTGACACGGATGACATGGAGCAATGGGCACAGGTTTGGGAAGACGCAGATCAGCGAATCACCAAGTCAGTGCAGCGCCAAACCGATGCCGTTAACCGCCTGTCTGGTCAGTCCTCCCGTGCGTTCACAGATCTGCGCGACATGTACAACGAAAACCGCGATGCGCTGGCGCGGATGGACGAAGAGCAGCGTAACGCAGTTGAAACGATCATCAACAGCACCGGTTACGTTGAAGGTAATGATGCGGCGTACAGGAAACTGACCGAAGCAATGCGCCGAGCTGCTGCCGAAAAAGAGATACTGGACGGGCTCACCCAAAAAGAAAACAAACTGCTCAGTGATCACATAGCCCTGTTGCGTTCACAGGGCATTGAAGAGGCAGAAGCGCTTCAGATTGCACAGCAGGCAGCCATCAAGCGCAGGCAGGAAGTCGAGAAAACCGGCGAGTCCCAGAAAACGGCTGCCCAAAAAGCGCAGGAGGCAATACAGCAATATGAAGAGTCTCAGCAGCAGGCGTTTGATAAAGCACAACAGCTGGCTACCACGCAGGCTGGTGCGTGGGAGGCGCTTGGGCTTAATGTAAAAGAGGTAACCGGCGCACTGACCGAGCAGGGACAAATTGCCGTCACGGCCTTTGAAACTATCGGCACGTCTGGCCAAGCAAGCGCCGATCAGATCATGCTCGCATTCTCTTCAGCCTTGGCAAATGCCAAGACAGAGCAGGATGTTAAAGCCCTGGAAGAGGCCCTGATTAAAATGGGCAACAGCGGTCACTTGATGGCGATGTACGTTGCCGAGGGGCTTGAAGTATCAAAACTGCGAGCAGAGCAGTTGGCCAACACGGTCACAACCGCACTCGACAGAAGCCTGCAGCTACTTGGCGTCGATATCACCAAGATCAAAACCGGCTTTACAGAGATGGGCCGCGAAGCGCTGGATGCGTTCGATGCCGTTCAGACTGAGCTTAAGCGCACTGGCGTGACCGGAAAAGAGGCTGCTGAGATCACAGGCGCTGCCTTCGATAAAACGCTGGCGCGGATCAGTACCTCGAAAGGTCTGGATGAACTAAAGAAAAAACTTAAAAAAGCAGCGCAGGATGGCACGATCAGCTGGGAGGAATATCGTAAAAAACTCAAGGAGATAGAAGAAAAGTACGATGATCTGAAGAAGGCGTCAAAAGAGAGCACAGAAGAGCAGGAAGACAACCTGAAAAGCCTGAAGAAACAGGCGGAAGAAACAGGCAAGGCCTTGGATGACCTGAAGAAAAACAAGCCTGACAAGCCTGATAGTCCTGATGACGAAGACACCAAGAAAGTTGAGCGATATACCCACGCCCTCTTCATGGCTGGCAAGTCACAAAAAGAGTTTGCCGAAATGGGCAGCCAGATGGCGTCGGAATTTGATCGTATCTGGCAGGAGATTGAAAACGAGTACAAAGGCAAGGAACTGCCGGGGATTCCTTCTGGCGCCTATCTCGCTGAGATGAAAAAGGCCGAAACAGCCATGAATAAAATGGCAGAAGAGTCTATCCATCGTTGGAACCAGCAAGAAAAAGCCATCCGTAGCGTAGAAGCCGCGCTCGAGTCCGGCCAGCGCATGAGCGAATCGGTACTGGATGGCTTGGACCTGATCGACAGCCAACGGCTCGAAGGCGTCCGTTCAGCCATTCGCAGCATGAACGAAGAGGCTCGGCAGGTAGAAGAATCCCTCAAAGGCACAGTGGCAAGCCTGCAGCAGCAGCTGGCCGACCTGCGAGGCGACCGTGAGCGCTCGGAACAGTTGGCGCATGAACAACAGATGATCAAGCTGCGTGAACAGTACGAAGAAGCCAAGGAAAAAGGTGGCAATGAGGCTGTCAGGGCTGCGCGTGAAGCCATGAACCTGCAGGAGCAGATCCACCAGGAGCGCATGAAACAGGTCCGCGAGCAGAAGCAAGCAGATGAAGCCCGTAAACGCGAACAGCAAACAGCCGAAAGCCAGGCACCTGCCGCTGATAATCCGCCAGTCGGTAACGCACCTCAACCACAAGCACCAGGGCCTGAAAATCGCATGCCTGACAAGATTGTCCGTCTGCAGCTTTCAACTCCTGGGGGCGAAATGGCCGAAGGCGACTTCACCGAGCAAAACGCTGACCGCTTCCTGCGGGCCTTGAGCGAAGCGGGCGCTGTAGTGAAATAACGGCGCTCAACAGACAACCACAGCCAACCGCGTTACAAAGATCACCTGTATGGATAAACAGGTGATCTATGGCTATTACCCTCGACGGGCTTGAACTGCCGGCAGACCTTGAATGGCAGGATGAGTTTGACTGGCAACCGGTGGCGCACTCATCTGAGCGCAGTTTGACCGGCAAGCTGTTGATCGAAGAGGCCCCGCTGATCAAAGGCCGGCCCGTCACCCTGTTTGGTGGGCCGAACGCCTGCTGGGTACCGCGCTCGCTGGTGCTGGCGCTGAAAGCCATGGAATCCACCCCGTCTGATCCCTCGCAGCCCATGACGCTCAACTTCCATGGCCTGCAGTTGCCCGTCATCTGGAACCGTGCCGACGGCCAGCCGGTTGAAGCCAAACCCGTTCAGCGCATCCGCAACCCCGGCGAAACCCACAAGTATTACATCACCCTGCGGCTCATGGAGGTTGCCTGATGTCACCTGATCCGATCCAGCACATCATCGAGATCAAACAGCAGGTGGGCATTCTGCGTGCGCACCACGAATCCGAGCGCGAAAGCAGCAAGCAGCTGCGGGAGCAGCAGGAAGCGATCAAGCAATCGGTAAACGACATCGTGACCCGCCTCGCTGCCATGCCAGACGAAGAACACCAGGAACATCACCAGTTCGTGAAAACCATGATCCGCGAATACGAACAGCGGCAGCAGCTCCGCGCCGCTGTGATCAACAAAATCGCCACCGGCGGGGCATGGGCCTTAGTGGCTGGGCTGGCAACGCTGGTCTGGTACGGCATCAAACACAAAACAGGAGTGGGCGAATAAATGACCATCCTCAGCACCGACATCAAACTCATGGCCTCCGAGCGCCTGACCGACAACGAAGACGGCGGTGGCCAGATGAGCGCCGTCGAGATTCAGGACGGCGTGGTCAACAACCTGTTCCCCGACATCAGCCGCCTCGACCGCACCTACGGCCGCGTAAACCTGCGCAAGCTGTATCTGGCTGTGCGCACCGCCAACCGCGATATCTACTACGGCAGCCACGCCATCGTCACCGACCCGCCCGATGATCCGAACGTCAGCGTCTTGATGTTTACCACTGGCAGCTATACCGACGAGCGCGTGGATGCCCGTGACCGCATTGAAAGCTACGTAGTTGTTGGCCCAGTCACCCGTTACACCCTGCTTGGAGATCAGGTGATGGGGCAGCGCACCCTGCGCATGTATGCCATGCCTGAAGCAGAGCTGCCCAAAATAGGGGACGTGTACGCACTGTCGGAAGAGGACGCAGCAGGCGACCCCATAGGCGAGCTGCAGTACGTCCGCATCTCGGAAGTGAGCACCGAGCTGCAGACCTTCGAGGATGAAAAGGGCACCTTCGTGCGCCAGGTTATCACCGTGGGCATCAGCGACGCACTGCGCCGTACCTTTGAAGGCGCCGAAGCCGTGATGCGTAACACCGGCGCCAACGCATCACCAACCAAGTTCCGCGAAACCACCGTGGCAGATGCGTCCCGGTACTTCGGCATTGTGCAGCTGGATCAGCCCGCACAGCCCGGCGACATGAATATTAAGGCCAAGACCATCTTCGGTCAGTTGGTGCCCAGTGCGACCGCTGAAAGCCCCGTGGCTGACCTGACCGCAGGCCACAATAACGCCAACTTGGTAGCCTCTGGTGCACCCTACAGCGTCACCACCACCGTCACCGGCGGGCGCTGCGCCTTTGGCCGGCCCGTCATGCCCGGATCGGTCAGCATTGGCGGTCTCAGTGATGATCAGCTGGGCACCCTGCGCGACGGCGGGGGGGCCGACCGGGGCCAGATTGAGTACAGCACCGGTCTGCTGTCGGGTATGTCGCTCAGTGGTACCCAGACCATCACCGCAACGCCCGCCACCGGGGTGGCTGAACCGTCAATGACCGCCGCCGTCCCGATCAGCCTGGGCAACCGGGGTTACAACTACGTTCAAACCCTGTTCCCGATCCCGCAGCCCGGAACCCTTGTTGTTGACTACATGGCAGAGGGCAACTGGTACCGCATGTACGATGACGGCACCGGCCAGTTGCAGGACGAGCACGGCGGTACCGCCAACGTGAACTTCGTCACCGGCACCGTGGTTGCCACCCTCGGCGGCCTGCCGGACGTAGACAGCTCGGTCATCTTCAGCTGGGCTACACCGGCGCACTACGAAGAACGCACCGCCGACCCGGACGTACAACTGCCCTACATGGCCGTGACCGTCGGCGCACAGGAAATCCTGCCCGGCAGCCTGACCATGTCATGGGAAGCGGGAGGCGTAACCAAAACCGCTACCGACAACGGCACAGGCGATCTGACCGGCGCAGCTGAGGGCCGGGTGATCTACGGCTTGGGTCAAATTGGTTTCCGGCCGTTGCTGGTGCCGGCAAGTGGCGCAACACTGACCATCGAATACCAGCGTGGCACCCAGCAGGTCGAAACCATCACCAGCAGCGAATACACCCGTGACGGTGATAATGCCGTGTTCACCTTGCCAGGCGCACCCCTGCGACCCGGTACCGCGAACCTTGAGCTGCCACGCGCATGGACACGCAGCGTCGTGAAAACCAGTGGAATGCTTGGCCCCAGCACAGGCACCACCCAAACGGATGAATCAGGAACAGATACCGCCACCTATGCCGACAACGCCGATGGCACGCTCACTGGCGGCGGTACCATCAACTACACCACCGGCGAGGTCAGCATCCCCGTTTCAGGGTCATCATTGGATACCACCAGTGGCGGCACGCGTACAACAACCAACACCTGGGACATATCTGGCCCCATCACGGCGCGTTACCAGCTCGACAGCGTGATCCCCGATGACATGACCGAAACCGCCGAACTGCCCGATGCCCGCATCGACCTGCTGCCCACCATCCGCCGCTTCATCGTCCCCGGTAGCGTGGAATTCCAGTGGGGCGGGGAAACCTACATCGACCGCGAAGGCACGCTCTACAACCAGTGGAACCGCGAAACCGGCGCCGCGACCATGGCGGGGAGCATCGACTACAGCACTGGCATCGTCAGCCTGTACGGCTACGCAGGCGGCCACAGCAACACCCTGCAGATCCGCACGCTGCTGGCCCGGTACGAACAAAGCCCCACCGTGGCAGGCGTGTACTTCCGCACCCCCGGCGCACCGCTTCGACCGGCGAGCATCTACGTCAGAGCCGTGCGCCCAGACGGCAATGTCATCAGCGCGACCGCCACCCTGACCGGCACCATCGACACCGACACGATGGAAGGCTCCGTCAACTACGAAACCGGCATCATGGATTTGCAGTTCCGCGAATACCTGACCGCAGCCGAAGTACCCCCGGCTCTGATGGCACTGCCCGGCTGGGCCGAAGATGCGCTGGTGGCCGAAGGCCCACACGCTGGCAAATACCGCGTGGCAATCGCAGTCGATGCCAGCACCATCAAATACAACGCCGTGGTCTACACCCAGATGCCCCTGAGCGCCGATGTGCTAGGCCTTGACCCGGTACGCCTGCCGATGGATGGCCGAGTGCCGATCATCCGGTCCGGCGACGTGGTCGTGGTGCACAGCACCCAGACCGACACATTACCGAACCCCGTCAGCGCTGGGCAGGCCATTACCCTGAGCCGCGACAAGCTGGCCAGCGTGGTGCTGGAAGACAGCGAGGGCACCAAACTGGACGCCGCGCTCTACACCACCAACCGCGAAACCGGCACCGTCACAATGGCCGACCCGCTGGACCTGAGCGCCTACACCCAGCCGCTGATCGCCCGCCACCGCGTGGAAGATATGGCACTGGTCAACGAAGCCCAGATCAACGGCCAGATCAGTCTGGTCGGCGGCATCAGCCGCGCCTACGACCCGGCGGATACATGGGTATCCAGTGCCCTGATCTTTGGCGACCTGGGCAGCCGCGTACACCACCAGTTTTCGCAGGCGACATGGACCAACGTCTGGTCAGACGAACGCATCGGCAATCCAACTACCGCACAATACAACGACTTGCTGTACCCGATCCAGGTGGATAACAAGAACAGCATCCGCGAGCGCTGGGCGATCATTTTCACCAGCGCGACCACGTTTAACGTAGTGGGTGAAGTTAGCGGTGTAATTGGTGCTGGTAATACCAGTGCCGACTGCGCACCGATTAATCCTGTGACGGGTGAGCCCTACTTTACGGTGATGTGGGAAGGCTGGGGCAGTGGGTGGGCCACCAACAACGTGCTGCGATTCAATACTGATGCGGCGCATGCCCCTATCTGGACGGCGCGAACCACCATCAGTGGTGCCGCAACCCATAACGATGATTCATTCAAAATTCAGGCGCGGGGAGATTCGGACTAATGACATCTATCCTTGATCCTTCGCATCCGCAATTTATAGCGGCATACCTGAGCGACATTGATGCTGGATATCTCGTTGATGCAGGCGGTAACTACCCGCTTGCGAATAGCGGTATAGCCATTGTGTCAGGTGAGTTTGGTGATGTATTTGGCTTTAGCGGTGCCCAATATGCCAGTGGGCCCGTGCCGCCACTACCTGCCGTCGTAACCGTCTCGACTTGGGCTGTATTCAGTGCCAATGAGGATATGACGCTCTTTGGGTTTGGAGCAGACGGGGCAAATACAGGGGCGGTGAATAACCTGTATTACTTCCAAGAGGGCAAGTTAGGAGTCAACTCCTGGAATGGTGATTGCTATGGAGCAGCATGGTCACCAGTACTGGGGCAGTCCTATCACATGGTTTTAGAGTTGCATTTTGGTGCCAGCAACTACCACAGCTCAAAACTCTGGATTAATACAAGTCCGCAGACAATGGGGCAAATCCGGAACTCCTTCGCTTCAGGGGTCGTAGCCGATGTTTTTTCCATTGGCCGCCCCGGCACATTTGGGATGCAGCAATATTTCAAAGGTCAGCAAGGGTTTACGCGTTTATATGCGGGGACGCTAACGGATAATGACCGCACGGAGCTATTTCAAGAGCCGCTCCCCTACATGATCAGTGGGATGGTTACCAAAGATGGCCTACCGATAGAGACCGATGTGCGTATCTATAGCGTTGCCACTGGTGAGCTGCTGTATACGCTCTCAACCAATGCAAATGGGCAGTATCAGCAGGTCTCTACAACAAATAACCCGGTTTATGTGATGCCCGTTGAGCCCGGCGGTTATCGCCCCTTAGTCCATGGTCCTGTTACACCATCGCCGAGGAATCCCTAATGCCTATTCGCCAAAACACCACCACCCGCAACGCCTGCATGCAGGCCCGCCTCGACCTGATCGACGCCGCTGCCACCCCCGGCACTATCCAAATGATGACCGGGGGCCAGCCCGACCCTTGGGCCGATGTCAGCAGCATCCCAGCCCACGCGATCAGCACCGCCTATACAGCCGGGGATTACGTCACCGCCGGGCTGCACTACTACCGTGCCGAAACCAGCGGGACCAGCGCCGCCATCGCGCCAACCTGGCCAACTGACGGCAGCACTGTGGCCGACAACGACATCACCTGGCAGGACATGGGCGAAATCCCGGTCCTGCTCGGGACGCTCACACTGAGCCAGCCCGCCGGTACCGTGATCGACGGCACACTGACCTTTGACCCGATCACCGAGGATGCGGCCGCCGATACCAACGGCACTTGCACCTGGGCACGGGTCAGCGATGGCGACGGCAACCCGGTCATGGACCTGCCAGTGGGCGAAATTGGGAGCGGCCAACCGATCCAGATCAACACCACCAACATCGTCCAAGGTGGGCCGCTGCGGATCACCAGCGCCGTGCTGACCGAGGGCGGCCTGTAACATGAGTTACACCGCCCCGGCGGGTAACGCCGTTGATTTCAACTTTACCGAAAGCGGGTACACCCCGCCTTCAGGGCTTGCGGTTGATTTCGACTTTTACAACGTCCCACCGCATCAGGGGACGCTGTCGGCCGAGCTGGCTGCACCCACCGCCATGGTTTTGGCGCAGCACGACGACCCCGGCGGCCTGCCGATCATCAACGCTGTTGTGGACGCCACGCTGGCTGGACCGAACGCAGCCATTGCCGCCGATTTCACCCGCATCCATATCGCCAGCTTGGGTGCAATGCTTGAAGCTCCGCAGGCAAGCATGCTGGCCGATTTCTACAACGGTCGCGTTCTTACCCTGCAGGCTACATTGGATGAACCCAGCGCCAGTATCGCGGCCGCCAGAGGCAGCACCGCCAAGGCATTAGCAACAATGGAGATGCCCTCCATCCAGATCGATACCGAGTGGGGCGCTAAAATTCCTGTTGCCAGTATTAGTGACAGCACCAGCGCGAGCGGGGGTGGGTTCAAATGGGGAAGGGGGAGCGCCACCAGTCGCGAAATGGCCGTACCATCGAACGCCGCTCGGATTATCGAGGCCACAACTGCTGCACAATGGGAGGGCGGCACTCCCGCCGACGCCGATCCCGCCATGCTGCACAACCAAATGGTTATGCTGGATGATGGCGCACTGGTGCCCTGGGGAATGTTTGACGCCACAGACAGCGAAGGCGAACAATCCTACACTTTACCCCCAGCCCTGGACCTTCAGCAGCAGGCTCCATGGGATAGATTCCGTGCAGAACCCAGCACCGAACCAGAGCACGGTTACATCTACCCGCCCGCGAAAGATGCCGGAAAGCACCAGCCATGGATGCATGTTGACTATTGGGCCAGCAAGCGGCCCCGGTGGGATACACGGGATTACACGCCTCCTGCCAGTAATGCCGTTAGTTTCGATTTTACCGATAGCGGCTACACCTCCGACCCGCTTAGGTTAGATTTCACGTGGGGTGCCCCTGATCCATATCCGAACCAACCTATCATGCCAACCGATCCCGGCATGGAGATCCCGCATAATCTATCGCCAACCGTGGATCTGGAAACCGAACACCCCTGGGGGGCAGGGAGTTGGAGCCGCCCGACGCCAGACTATGGATGGGACGGAGGCTGGGACAACGAACAGCCCGAACCCGCCGAGCGGCCCCAGCAGCCGATCATACACGAGGTCTACCTGTTTATGCCGAACATCACCCTATACCGGCTGCCTGACGGCACCGAGTTTGAAGCCACCCAGTGCGTCTGGAGTACCGACCGCGACAGTTGGGGCTGGCGTTTCACCGCCAATCTGAAGCGCGATGCCGATCTGGCGATCATCAAGCCCACCAGCAACGGGCCAGTGGAGATCGGCTGCGAGATCAACGGCCACACCTTCACCGCCTTGGTTGAGAGCTACGGCCGCAACCGCCAGCACGGCAATACTGGCTACACGATCAGTGGCCGTAGCCGCACCGCATGGCTGTCAGACCCTCATGCGCCGTTGCGCAGTAAGGCCTTGACTGCGGCTTACAGCGCCGCTGCACTGGCCGAGCAGGAACTGGCCAACACAGGGTTTAGTTTGCAATGGAACGCCCAAGACTGGTTGATTCCCGCCGGCAGCTACAGCTATAACCAGCTCAACCCCATCTCGGCAATCAAGCGCCTGGCCGACGCCGCCGGCTACATGCTGCAGAGCCACCCAGAGTTGAAGCAACTGATCGTCAGCCCGCGTTACCGCGTGGACCCGCACAATTGGAGCCAGCCGACCACCGCCCTCGATGCCATTCTGCCTTCTGATTTCATCATCCAGGAAAGCGGGGGGTTCAGGGAGAAGCCAGCCTACAACCGCGCCATCGTCACCGGAGGGCCAGCCGGAGGCGTGATCGTCACCGTCACCCGCGAAGGCACCGCAGGCGACATCCTCGCCCCGATGGCCACTGACGACCTGATCACCCACAGCGACGCCGGATACCAGCGAGGCCGCAGCCTGATCGCCGAAGGCGGCACCTGGGAGGAAATGAACATCACCACCATGCTGACCCAGGCCGGACAAGCCCCCGGCCTGCTGCTGCCAGGGCACCTGGTGGAGATCCAGGACACCGACGACACCTATCCGGTCGTGATCGACGGCACCAGCATCACCGCCACCAGCAGCGACACCGAGATCAAGGTACGGCAGCAGCTCACAGCAGAACGGAGGATCTGGTAATGGCGAACATCTGGAAGCAATTCGAGAACCTGCTGGAGAAAGACGCCACGCTGGTGGCCGAGGTGATCAGCATCAACCCCAGCAACGTGACCGTGGAGCTGCTGAGCGGGGATAGGGTAAACGTGCGTGATGGGGGAGTGGGTGTCGCGGCGGGGGAGATGGTGTTCATCAGGGGCGGGGAGGTGGTTCAGAAGACCCAGGCACTGCCGAGGCATGATTTGATACTGTATTGAAGGTTGATCGGGGCCGTTACGCCTCTTGCGATACGTATCATCCATGTGTATTCTTTGCGTTCGCAGCTTCCGAAAATACAGTGGTCGAACTTGGTGCAACTTGCTGAAAAAACAGGGTCAAAAAAGTGAAGTGATTTCGGAAAATATGACGTAACAGGTTGATGCTGAAGGGAAAGCCAGCGGACTGCAACTCCGTGTACGCCGGTTCGATTCCGACTCCAGCCTCCATTCCTCTCAGGTGATTTTTTGACACCTGAGAGGAATGGAACCATACAAAATAACTTCCCCTCTTCGTTGTTAGTGCTGTCAATATTCTGCACAGCTCTATATCTAATCAATTACTCTCTTTTTCGGCTTATCGATTCTGTCTGCTCCGCCTTGGTTTAAACGGGCAGGCGTATGCCTGCCCTCAGGCATTTATTTCCAGCGGCCAGGGGCGTAGCTGAATACAGGCAACGACCAGTGCCAGTATATGGCGGCTACACGCATCATGATGCCGGTGGCAAACGACAGTATTAGATTGAGATCATGATTTAATCCCATTTGCTCCAGCTGGAGATAAAGCAATGCAACCAGCAAAGAGATGCTTGCATAGAGTTCGTGTCGAAAAACTACAGGTACTCGCTGACACAGTACATCGCGCAGAATGCCCCCAAAAATACCCGTTATCATGCCTGCCATAACAACTATGGGTGTACTGTAGCCGAGCTCAAGGGCTACATTGCAGCCAATGATGGTGAATGCAATAAGGCCCATGGCGTCCAGCAGCAGGAAGATCTTGTGCAAATGATGCATGAAGCGGGCAATCAGCATGGTGATCAGTCCAGCTGAGACAGTCAGGTAGATGTACTCGGGGTGCTGTGTCCAGGAAACAGGAAAGTGTCCCAGTAGAATATCGCGAATGGTGCCACCGCCCAGGGCGGTGATGAAGGCGATAACACTTACGCCAAACATATCCATATTGCGACGGCCGGCAGCAAGTGCGCCAGACATGGCTTCTGCGGTAATGGCGAGAATGTAGATGTAGGTGAGCACGTGTAAACCTCCCGCTAGGGTGTTTATCCGCCTCTCCCTCTGTCCGGGTTACCTGAGAGTTTGCACGCTTTCGGCGTGTTGCCCCTTCGGTGGGTCAGTTCTGGCTGACCGCTCTCCAGTCGACGTAATATGTGTGTGGTCGCAGTACCTGAGCCTGAGCGATTATGGGAGTTTGCGCCTTCGGCGGGGCGTGAGCCCTCTCTCCTGCGAAGCGGCGATTATAGCTTGTGCAGGAAATAAGGCAACCGTCCAAATCAGCTGCGGCGTTTGATGTCGCGCATCAAGCTGGACAAGTCCAGTCCGGTATTGGCTGCAAGGGCATCGAGATCATGAAAGGCGGGGGGGAGGGAGCGTTGTTTGAGTTTCTGTTGCTGCTGATCTTCAATACGCTGTACGAGCATTTTGCGAACCTGTTCCAGTTGTTCAGGCTCCAGGTTCATTAAATAGGCAGGCAGTTCGGTTTCACTCATACCAATATAGTTCCTGACAAGTCAGTATCACGTTAGGTGTACATCCAGTACAGATAATAAAGAAGGTGTTGTATCCAGGTGGTGTGCAGCAAATAAAACTACGGATATCGATTGTATATAGGCCATAGGTCACCTGCAAGCCTTATTCGGGAGTACAGATTAGGATCTTGCATGGATATCTTGGTGGCAATATAACGGGCGTGATTATGTGCAAAAACTATCAAAGGGGAGTTTGTTTTTAGAATCCAAGTGTTGTTTAAAGGGTTTCTTTACAGACTGACTGGTGCCCCGAACCGGACTCGAACCGGTACAGCCAAAGGCCGAGGGATTTTAAATCCCTTGTGTCTACCAATTTCACCATCGGGGCTTTGCGCGCTGATTAAGGGCTTGGTCTTTTCAATCAAAGCGTTGAGCGCGCATTTTCCCGTTGCTTGAATAAAAAGTCAAACGAAATACGCGCTCTGCTTCCTGGCTTAGGAGGTCTTGTGCATGCAGCTGGCTGTATCCAGCATACGATTAGAAAAACCCCACTCGTTGTCATACCAGGCGAACACCTTAACCATGCTGCCAAGCACCTGAGTTTGAAGGCTGTCATAGATGGTAGAGGCGCTGTGATGGTTGAAATCTATCGATACTAAAGGAGTGCTGTTGTACTCAATAATCCCTTTGCTGGCCTCGGCTGCACGTTTCATGATGGCGTTCACCTCTTCAACGGTAGTGTTGCGGTTGGCGGTAAAGGTCAGGTCAACCAGTGAAACGTTTGCAGTTGGAACGCGTACAGCAAGACCTGAAAGTCGGCCATCGAGTTCCGGCAGCACCAGTCCAACTGCCTTGGCGGCACCGGTCTTGGTTGGAATCATGGATAGAGCTGCCGCCCGTGCTCGATACAGGTCTGTGTGATACACATCAGTCAAGTGTTGATCGTTTGTGTACGAGTGGATGGTTGTCATGAGGCCTTGCTGGATGCCGATCGAATCGTTCAGTGCTTTTGCCATCGGGGCCAGGCAATTCGTTGTGCAGGATGCGTTTGAGACAACTTGATGTTCTGAGGTAAGTATCGATTCGTTAACGCCGAAAACAATAGTTGCATCGGCTCCCTTGGCTGGGGCAGAAACCAGTACCTTGCCGGCGCCTTGCTGCAAATGAATACTGGCCTGTTCGCGGTCTGTAAATCGACCTGTGCACTCGAACACAATATCAACGCCCAGTTCGCGCCAGGGGAGGGCGTGAGGATCTGGCTCGCGCAGCATCCGAATAGAGTGCTCTCCAAGAATCAAGCGATCCTTTTCAGCGCGAACTGGCCACATAAAGTGGCCGTGCACTGAGTCGTACTCGGTCAAGTGAGCACTGATCGCACTGTCTCCAAGATCATTGATCGCCACTACCTCAAACTCCTGCTCGCGGCCACTCTCGTACAGAGCGCGCAGGATGTTGCGACCGATCCTGCCGTAGCCGTTGATTGCAATGCGTATAGCCATAGTTGCTGCTCCTTTTTTATAGGCTTTACAGCATCTTAGATGAGTTTGGCTGATCGGGGTATGTGCGGCTTGCGTTTCGTGTCAGTGAGGCGTTAAATTGGTCTAGCTCGATACATATCATACAATACATATTGCGTACTATATGTCCAAAAAAAGCGATACACATGCCCGGGTCATTGAGGTGGCTGATCAGCTTCTGGAAGAAGGAATCCGGCCTACGCAGCAAAATGTGCGTGAGAGGTTGGGTAGCGGTAGTCTGACGACGATCAATCGCGCCCTGAATGACTGGTGGCATACTCTTGCGCAGCGTATTTCTCGTCGAAATGAGCACCCTGAGCTTCCTGAACCGGTCCTGACTTTGGCCAATCAGGCCTGGGATCGCGCTCTGGCTTATGCCGAGCATCAGTTCGCTGAGCAAAAACAGGCGCTTGAGCAAAGGCAGCAGGAGTTGCTGCAGTCTGCACAGCAAAAAAACAGTGGTGGTGAGCGGGCTCTTTCTGATGCGCATAGTCAGAACGCAAGGCTGCTCGATCGCTGCGAGCAGCTGGCGCAGGAGAAGCGTGAGCTTGAAAGGCGCGTCTTTGAACTGGA
>AZIJ01018915.1_pt1 | contig 32887 bp, 27 predicted proteins | sample 359151 | NCBI WGS metagenome assembly AZIJ01 (sample SAMN02429718, study PRJNA222666) | marine sediment metagenome | biome: Sediment sample; isolation source: enrichment culture of sample MGS-ElMAX(UA) from oil contaminated site at the... | place: Egypt: El Max | collected 2013-01-23 | depth 9.22 m m | reverse complement strand
GAGGCAGAGGTCACAGGTTCGACTCCTGTCGGGTGCGCCATATATTGAGCTTGAAACACCGATAGTAATCGCTAACTAAATTTTTTATGGGACCATATCGGGACCATTTTGGAACCATATTTTTTGTCGTTTCTTTCTTTGCGTTTCTCAGTGACCTTTAGTTAAAAGTGATTATCACATTCAAGATCAGGTTAATTTACGTTTGCTCTACAAGATCAATCAATCTCATATACTGGAGATTGCCTGTTAGTTCAGGTTTCGCGTCTGTTATTAACTGTAACTACCCCATTTATAACGCAGTCATCTCGTAGAATATTTTTGCCACATTTCGTAGGTAAAAAGTCATCGTGTCGATAAAACATAGAATAATCGACAAATAAACTTGTCGTGTCGATGGAATCGACATACACTTAGGTCAATTTGATAATGTGTCGAAATTACATGGATATTTAAACATGACGTGGCAAGCTGACCAACCTTACAACGATTTGCCGAGGTTACCTCCGGAATTGGAACTCATCGAAACGCATGACGTGTTAAAAGCATGCATCTCTGCTCGCGCTGCGCTTGCCGAGTTGAAACAAGCTGGAGCGTTACTCCCTAATCAAAGTATGCTCATCAATTTGCTCCCTCTTTTAGAAGCAAAAGACAGTTCCAAAATTGAAAATATCGTCACTACAACCGATCAGCTATTTCGATATGCACAACAAGACAGCGGCGCTGATCAAGCAACCAAAGAAGCACTTCGCTATCGCACTGCACTTCGTCAGGGCTTTATGCAGCTAGGGCAAAGACCTTTGTGCACAACAACAGCTATTGAGGTCTGTAGCACATTGAAAAATACCACTATGGAGTTACGGAAACTACCTGGCACCATTATTGGTAATCAAACAACTAATAAGGTGATTTATACACCACCCGTGGGCGAACAGGTTATTCGAAATTTGCTCAGTAACTGGGAGCAGTTTTTGCACGATACCGATACCATTGATCCGCTGATAAAAATGGCGGTGAGCCACTATCAATTTGAAGCTATTCACCCTTTCTATGATGGCAACGGGCGTACCGGCAGAATCTTAAATGTTCTTTATTTGATTGAGCAGAAGCTCCTAACACTGCCGATTTTATACCTCAGCCGGTACATTGTTGCGCACAAACAAGATTACTATCGATTACTGAACCAAGTGACTCAGAATCAAGCTTGGGAAGACTGGCTTGTATTCATGTTACGCGGTGTTGAGCAAACATCGCATTGGACCTGTGAGAAAATCGCTGCTATTCGTGAATTAATGAATCAAACGACCAACACCATTCGCGAACAATTACCAAAAATATACAGTTACGAACTTGTTCAAGTGATTTTTGAGCAACCTTATTGTCGGATTAGTAATTTGGTCGAACGCGATATAGCCAAGCGTCAAACCGCTTCTGTGTATCTTAAACAGCTCGTTGAAATTGGTATATTAGAGGAGACAACTTCGGGCAAGGAGAAGTTATTTGTGAATCCTCATCTGATGCAACTCATGACATCAGATTAAATCATATTGGCCTGCTATCAATTTCTATTACGCGGCCTAACTAAACAATTTTGAGGTGGAAAATCTTCCACCTCAAAACTCAGGTTTTTCCGGATATTTAGAATTTTTTGTCGCGAGGCAAAGGTCAAGAATTGAAAATTTTGGATAGGTTTTCTATGACCAATTTTGACGTTAACTGGTCTCAAATGCATCGAAATTTACGTCAACAAAGAAGCAGCAACACCGCTTAAGCCCTTATCACGCCTAGCTTTATCAATTTACCACCGAGCCCATGACTGCCCTCCGGAGGCAGAGGTCACAGGTTCGACTCCTGTCGGGTGCGCCATACATTACAATGAAATTATTGATAGTAACTACTAACAAATACTTTTTGGGGACCAAATTGGGACTGTAATCACTCAATACGAAGTTTGCGAAGAGATGTTGATAGATGCGTACACACGATGAACAAAAGCATAATAACCCCTCGCTCGAATCGATTCTAGAGAAGTCAAATGAAGGGCTGTTTGAGTTGAGCGATGAAGACAAAAATTAGTTAGACTCTAAGGATGTCGGTTGCGAAGTCATTCCTGCTGATAATAGAGGCTATCGGAAGTAATATACTTATTTTCAATTAGTTAAACGCGAAAACTTAAATGACTCAGCGAATGGACCTCGTAGCGAGAGGCTATCAGTAGGCTCAAATTGATGAGCTACTACGTGTCTATCAAGTCAGTGGCTATTAAGTATCCTGCCTTATCCTGCGGAGTATAACGACAATAGCGTTGTTCGCCAGTAAAAATTTAAATACGCTCCATAGACACTCTCTAAAGATAAGTCTAAACCTATCGCTTAACCATTGAGTGTCCGTTTTAAAAAGGGGCGAATACACACAAGGAGAGAGTATGTCTACCGATAACAGTGGAAGTTCGATTAATGGAGTCACAAACAACAAAGACAATGTGATGGTTGAGCAATCCAAAAGCGAATTTTTCTATCGGTATCAGTCAATTAATGAGCTAACGCTAGGGAATTTGAAGCGAGGAGAGTATTTGTTTTCGACTCCATCTGAACTAAATGACGGAAACGAAGGCTATCCAAAAATCATTTTACAAGGTGATAAAGAGGCATACTTACGCTTTTCTTATTGGGTGTTTTGTCAACGCTCTGAGGAAATTATAAGACATACTACTCATGAGATTTTTGAGTCAGGTCAGATATTCAGTCTTGTTGCCCAGGAAATATCGAAGCTATCTTCTAAGCGGCCACTCCAAGTTCAAGGATTCAAGGAACTCGCGCAAAACGCCATGGGGAACTTAAAACTAAATGACGACCCTATTCTCAATGTTTTGGTATCAAAACTAGACGATTACCTTGTAGAGCTATTACTTATCGACATTAACAGAACATATTCGACACTATCCTTTTCTAAATCGCCTTTTAATCCGACTATGTGGGGACATTATGCTGAGGCCGATAAAGGTTTAGTCATAGTTCACGAATCTAAAGACAATGAAATTCAAGTGCAGCTCCCGATTGATACATTCGTGACGATTCAAAAAGTTAGTACAGAGATTAATGGCAATAATATTAAAATTAATGAAATAGGTGCTAGTAAACGGGGTGAACTAAAGTTGCAAAACGTTTCCTATCGAAAAAGTAGACCCCAAATAAACCTTATTCATTGGTTTAGTCATAAATTTTTCTTTTCTGAAGCAGAAGATCACTACGACTACCCAGCCGAATTTAGTGCAAAGCAAGCGTCGAAAGACTACGAAAAGTTCATGTTGTATAAATCTTCTAACTGGCGATACGAACAGGAAGCTAGATTAATACTTGAAGGTTTGAATGACTATCAGCAATTCAAGAATACTAGAGAGAATAGAATTGCGATTGTCGGAGGGATGACTGCGGTGATTTTGGGTCGACGGATATCACGTTCGAATGCGGAGCGGGTGGTTTCAGCTTTGAAACTCCTGGTTCAAGGTGAAAATTCGTTAAATCCCAAAACTGTCTTGATTTTGAGATTAGATGCGGATGAAAATCGCTTTGAGTATAAATTGAAGGTCATTGGTAAAGTTGGAGTCAAAAACAACATGGCTAAGTTTACGGCCAAATCTCAATTTACGTCCGAAGATATCAAGAAAGTACAATTTGTGGTTGAGCGTGTGCGAAATTCCAAATAAATAATCCAGCGCATTGTTTACGAGTGAAACTAACCCATTCATAACACAGTTATCATATAGAGTATGAAAGTGTTGTAAAACGAGACTACTGCGTTGCTAGCAAATCAGTGGCGATTCAATCTGAACACGAAACTCATTAATTTTTTATCAATATCCGAGACTTTCTATAATTAGAATATAGATCCTAGGATAGCTGTTTGATGTTCTTTTCCCTGTATTACCGCTCTAAGGCTATCCAACTCTTGCCTTAGTTGAGCATCTGTTAATCCGTCACTGATCTTTTCTAGCTCTTTCAGCTGTTTTTTATAGATATCTATTTGTTTTTTTCGCACACCATTTAGCGACTTTAAGTTTAAGACTCTAATAGTTTCCTCTGCTTTTTTCCTATCCTGATCTGATAGCCCCTGTTTTGCCTCAATTACGCCAGTGTCCAAAAAAACAAAAAAATCGCATGGATCTTCTAAATCTGGCTTTATTAAATCAGCTGGGTTATATGGTCCTGGACCTTGAGTACCTAGACGATCTTTGTAATGACCGCATGTGTTACTAAAATTGCGTCCACAACACCCAAAGAGGTTATCCCATTCAAAAGTTAGATGCCTATAGGGCGTTGTGCCATCAATTGTCTGGCCTTTATGAAAAAAGTGTTCTATGTGCCTATCATTTTTAGATATGAATCGCTCACAGTATGCACATAACCTACCTTGCATCGCCTCCAATTGTTTCCAGATTTGACGTCGACAAGATTTACTAGGTCTACTAGAGGTCCACCCCTGAGTACGGAAATCATATTTTGTAAGTTGAGTTGGAGCAGGTTGTGGCCTGTTTAACTTTCTCATCGCTGACTAGTCTCTTTTCAACCGAGCCTTCATTTCAAATATACGCTTTTGACTCTCACACTCTAAAACGACTGGATGATCATTTCCATAATGGGCTCTTATCTTCTTATAAACGCTATCTAATGAAGTTTGATCGCCAGCCTTCAAATACCGTGAAAAATCATTTAACCAAACGGCTTCTTCAATTTTTTCAGGGGTTGAATTGGTTTCCATTATCTGAGCTAAAATATCGGCACTCGTAACACCTTTGGTTTGAAAGTTTGGGGTTTGGACAATCAGCTGACCTCTGTCATCAAAGCAGATCTGACGAATGCATTTCTTATCTACAGTTGATAAAACCTGTGGGCTGTGCGTTGTGAGAATGAACTGAATATTCGGAAACGTCCTCTGAAGACCGAAAACAACTTCTTGTTGCCATTTTGGATGAAGGTGAAGTTCTATTTCATCGATTAAAACAATACCATTTGCCTGCAATGCATTAGCTGAGTCAGGATTCAATGTGGCAAGTCTAAGCGCTAGATCGCCCGACAATGCTACAAGCGATTTCTGACCCTGTGACAACTGCGAGATATTCACAGTGTTAGAAAAGTTGTCAACCAGTATTCTCTGATTCCCAGTGCTTCTATCAACACGCAAATTACTAACGTCAGGAACTAATGTTTCGATAGCCATGTTTACCTGTTTAAGCATCTCGGAATGCCTTGCAGATTTATTACCGACTAAAGTTGCTAATTCCTTTTGCGTGATTTCTAATTCTTCAGATAACTCGCTATCTTTGGTTAATACTTTTTTATTATTCAACTTCTCTATTAGGCTTTCTAAATATTTTATATCGTTTTGCTTTCTAAGTATCTCTGGAGATATCTCCCCTTCCGCTAGATTGTAAAGTTCGATATATTTCCTCGAAAATTCTTCGAGATGTGTACTGGCATCTAATCCATCTTTCAGTGCATTAAACCGTGAGCTAGATAGGTCAGAAAAAGTTTTATCCGCTGCAAACTTTGGTAGTCTAACAGTAGATCTTTCTACTGAATAAAATGCAAAAAATGGCAGATCGATTTTTACCCTAGAAGCCACTTCACGATAAATATCCCCAGTTAGTTTTGCTTGAGCAACAACGCTAGAGATACTGTTAGGATACCCGAGAATAGGCGTTGCGAGCGAGATATCGATCGGACTGTTATCACCCAGTTGAAATCTTCCAAAAATCTCGGAATAGCTATTACAGTTTACATTTACATCTAACTCATTGATTTTTTTTGCATTTGAATTACTTTTGATCAAGTTATAACTAAACCAACTGAGTAGTTTTGATATTGCATCTGCAATACTTGTCTTGCCAGCCCCATTATCACCAATGATTACTGTAATTTGCTCATTAAACTGAATCTCTATTTCTTTAAAACGCCTAAACTCATAAAGCCTAACAGCGTCGATTCTGAAATCTAAAGTTGGTAGGATCTCAGCAACCATATTTAAGTACTTTTCAGACAATTCTTTATTTACAGCTTCAACATTTTTCCCTGACCGATAGTTTTCATAAAGTTGGAACATTGAAAGCAAATTTCCCTTTTCTGCATTATTTTTCAAACGTTTAATAGCTTTGCTGACATTTTTGTATTGATTATCCATTTTCTTCCTCAAATATTTGAGATATCACAGCGGGTGAATACTTTGCTTCCAATCGATTTATAAAATCCGGCTCAATATGGCTAGAAAATGCAAGCAATCCTTTTAGCTGCAAAATGGTTTCTTTATCAATTTTCTTGGTTTGATATTGATGAACTAAGTGCTTGATATAGCGCTTTCTTTCTCGCCCTAATGATAACTCGCCCTTATTATTAATAGTTATTCCCGTAATATGGCGGTTATGAGCCTTCGAAGAGAAAACCGTTTTTCTCCTGTTAACAATTATCGAATTTCCAAATAACAAGGCTAGAAATCCAGTTACTGCTTTAGGGATATCAAACAGGGCATCTTTTTGGTTCGTTGAGAAGGTGAGATCGTCTGCATAACGTGTATAAGTAATCTTTAGTATTTCACATTGTTGAGAGACCAACTCATCAAACTGATACATAAAAAAATTAGATATTAATGGAGAGCTAGGTGCTCCAATACTCAGTATTAGTTTCCCTTCGGCAGACTTACTTGGAGACCAAAATAAAAGCCGCTCCATTAGCACCTTTTCACTTTTGGTCGGTAACTCATAATGTTGCTGCCAGACTCTCCAGAATAGTTCGTTAGAAATCGAATTAAAAAAATTTTCTAAATCGATCTTCAAAAGGTAGCTGTTTTTACAGTGCGCTTCAGCATTATCTTTAATACTCAGCCCTTCTCTATAAGCCATAGCTGCACTATGAATCTTTAATTTACATATCGATATGAAAGTACGCTGGTATATCTTTAATTCGCGCGAAGGTTGGGCTATAACGCGATGCCCAGATGTGCGTTTTGGGATGGTGTACACTTTATATTTTAATGGTGCGCTAGCTAAAAAGCTCACCACTTGAGGCTCGCTTTTATTTAATTTGGCGGCTAGTGTAGTTATAAATTCCATTACTCAATCCAAAAAAAAGCCCACGAGCAATGCTTATGGGCTTTGCTCTTTACTAGAGGAAGCGATATGTTCGCAACCTTCTTGAGGAACGAATGAAGGTTGCGAACATATCGCAACCAAAAGTCGTTCAATAATTTAGAGTCTGGCTAAACACCCGACTAGACGAATTTCGTCTTAAGCTAAAGAGCTCCACAAGTGTACACCAGCCCATTAAATGCTACAAACTTTCCTACTGAATCCGTGAAACCGATTTCGCTGTAATCACACTCTATAATAATCAGATACTAATTGATGCATTCATATTCTGTGCTAATTCGAATTAGTAATAGTTTTTGATACCCGTATAGGGCCTATCTAAAGTGCTTGGTCTGTAGTGGTCCAGTATAACTAGCCACCGATTTATAGTTTTTCCTCTATTTTTCTCGCCCGATTCGGATTCATATAACCAGTTATACAGGTGTGCTGGACCAAGCAAGTGTAGACATATTGAAAGTCAACACACTTTATTACCGATAACTGTAAATACCCCCTTTATAACACAGTCATCACATAGAGTATGAAAAGTGTTGCAAAGCGAGCCTACTGAGTGTCTAGTAAACTAGTGGCGATTCACTATGATGAAGAGAATGCAGCCATGAAACTCTTGGGCGGCTGCCAAAGGGGTATGAACTGTTACGATAAGAAATTGATGGCTTTTGCCACCAAGCATGGAATTGAGACGAAACCTTGCACCACATCATCTGAATACCGAACAGCGGCAACTTGTCTTGATGTGAGCAAAGATTAAGCCCCGCGAGAGCGAGGCTTTGGGTTCAAAAGCAGAAAAGAGCTTGTGTTAGTCTACATAATAATACAAGGCTCCGAAGCCTACCAAACTTCCAATAACTCCTACGACAATAAACTTCCAAACATAAATCTTCTCCTTTGAGTACCATGAATACATGAAAAACTCTGGTAAATTGTATATGTACTTATTGGAAGAAAAACCAGATTGTCTGAGCTTTTCTTTATCGATTGCCGAGGGTGCCAATAATGCTCCAATAATTAGAAATAACATTGAAATAAGCAATTCGAAAAATAAAATCTTGAGCAGCATTAGTTCCCTCCAGTTTTATTTAGGCCATTATCTTCGTCATACGATACTCCTACTATTGGCTTAGTTACAGTTGTCCCCACATTTAATCCAGCACCAACGGTCAATTTCCCCCCTGTAATCTCACGATTGTTATTTACAATAGCAGCGCCACCGTATCCTCCGGCTTGTCCTCCAACTTCAGCCTTACTCGTTTCATTTTGCACTTCGGATATACTATTAATTTCACTATCATAAGAAACGCCAACTGTTACACTAGGTTTAACTAAAGACTTACCTAAGTCCTTTGGTGATACTTTTCCATCTTTCACAAGGCTAGACTCGGTACCCAGCTCTTGACCTACTATGGCATCAATTGATAATCCAGCCCCCCATGAAGCACCTTCTGAAACACCCGGAAATGTTGCATTTATGGATAATTGAATGCCTTGCACAGAAGAGTCAGCTCCTGAAATCGGGATATATTCCATTAGCCCCGGAACATTTAGAGTAAAAGATACTGAAACAGAATCATTTCCATCTGGATCAACGTACCTATAAGGATTGTTATTCGCATAAGCATATCGGTTAAAGCTATGCACATCACGGAATCCAATAGGGTCATTACTATAAAACCGCCCAATCACTGGATCATAATATCGTGCCTGCATATACGTCAGCTCAAGGTCATCGTCTTCCAAATGACCTGTGTAGCCGAGACCATCCGCCTGCTGTGGCGCATCGTTATAGCGCGCTACCAGTTGCGACCCTAAATGGTAATACTCAATATAAGAGCCATTCCTGTAAGTCGCTAGTAACGTCCCTTGTTGGTTATACAGGCTATAGGTCTTAATTCCACCTTCGGTCTTCGACACACGTCGACCATGACCATCATATTCATAGGTTATACCACCTGAGCTGATCAAGCGGTTAGCTCGGTTGTAAATAGAATTAAAGACGCGCCTTCTTCATTGACCAAAGAGAGCTTTCTCGGAGAACAATACGCTTATCAGCTAGACGATGGCTCTTACTCCATTGATTCTGGGGAAAACGATATTCGGGCTATCTATGACCAAGAAAATACAGAAATAAAGTTCTTCTGCCGTTACAAACGGGATATGAACTTTTACGATAAGAAACTGATGGCCTTTGCCACCAAGCATGGCATTGATACGAAACCTTGCACCGTATCATCTGAATATTGATCAGCGACGACTTGCCTTGATGTGAACAAGAACAAAGCCTCGCAAGAGGCTTTGTTTTCAATGAGAATGTTAACTCCACTTATCCAATATCATTGTTACCATATTTAGATAAATTTTTACGATACGTGATATAGGAAATAACAGTTAAAAACAAAAAGCAGCCAATCGAAAACGCAAATCCCCGAAACAATCCACTTTCAACAGAGATCAAACCTCCTACTAACGCTGCAAGAGCAAAATATACAATTAACTGTAATTTATATAATTTAAAAAATGACATTGCTGTTTCCTATGCTAATTCAACTCTTCTTTAATTTTTTTATCTGCAACGGATATAGCAAGATGGTAAGCCCCTAGTTTTCTAGACATCTTCAAGCTGCTGATAATACTGCTTTTCATATCTAACTGGCGACAGTCCTCCATTTGTACCATGGTTACGTCTAGGATTATAGAATCCTTCGATATAATCGAATATCTCAGCCCTTGCCTCAGCGCGTGTTGAGTAGATTTTTCTCCTCACCCTATCCTTTTTAAGCAAAGAGAAGAAGCTTTCGGCAACCGCATTGTCGTGACAGTTGCCTTTCCTACTCATGCTGGCTTCTAGGTTGTGCTCGTTTAGGAAGGAACGCCAATCAGATGAGGTATATTGAATCCCCTGATCTGAATGAACCAACACTTTTTCTTTGGGGCGGCGACGCCATACTGCCATCAACAGAGCATCAATGACTAAATCAGCTTTGGGGCTACTTTTCATCGTCCATCCAACGACGCGCCGTGAAAATAAGTCGATAACCACGGTAAGATATAACCAACCTTCGTAGGTTCGGATGTAAGTAAAGTCAGTCACCCAGAAGCAGTCAGGTTTATCTACCGTGAATTCACGATTAAGAGTGTTTGGAGCTGCCGTGCTTGTTTTGCCGCCTTTGAATCCTGGATGACGTTTATAGCCGCGTACAGCGCGAATACTAGCTTCCCGCATTAACCGGTGCACGCGGTTCTTCCCGCAAGTCTCACCATCACTTTTGAGGTCAATCGTGATATTTCGATAGCCATACGTGCAACCGCTTTCCAACCAAAACTGCTTAATTTTTCCCAGTAAGCGGTTGTCATCTTTAGCCTTCGCACTCAAAGGCTGCTTTAACCACGCATAAAATCCGCTACGCTCAATATTGAGCACGTGACACATGGTTTTAATCGGGTAGCGTGGGAGTCGCTCCCTTATGAACGCGTACTTTTCTTTGACTCCCCTGCAAAGTACACGGCGGCTTCCTTTAATATGTCGCGTTCCTGTGTAACCCGCTTTAACTCCGCTCTAAGTCTACGCAGTTCAGCTGTCTGATCATCATCTTGCTTCCGTTGGATCGCTGGCTTGTCATAGCGTTTAACCCAATCTGACAGGGATTTGTAGCTAACACCTAGTCGTTCAGCGACAGACGTCAGTGAATGACCTTGCTTCGTGACTTGCTCAACGGCTTGGATTTTAAATTCTTCCGGGTAGCGTTTTCCGCTCATGTAAACACCTCATAGTTTACGCAATTATAAAGCTATAAAGTGTCTAGGTAACTAGGGGCTTACCAGACTAGGTTCATTGCTGTTTGTAGAGAGGTAGTACTTACTAACTAAATATTTTATGGGGTTGTTTCAAGGAAAATTTGTTTTCATGATGGAGAAAAGGCAGTGGTCAAATAAGTCGACCACTGCTGCTATTAATTTTAATTTTGGTAAATTTGGTCATGAAATGACATTTTAAAGCCGGTCGGTGAATATGCGTCAGTTTCTAAGAGTAAATATAACTCATTCGACTCCTCATCTAACGTAATCATCAGCTTATCCAAAATGACTTGTGTATTATCAATTGAAGCTATTGCGAAAACCTCATATGTGTTGTTTAGCAACAGAGCAGTTTTATAAGTTCCAATTGTAGTTATTAGCCTAGCACTTGCTGTTTCTATGATTTCATCACTTTTTACAAAATAGAACGTAGCTTGCGTAAAATCTTCAGAATAAGCTAGGTTGAGCATTTTTACTTCGTGTTCACTTACTCTTTTTCTTGTACTATTTTCTACACTAATTGTTTTAATTTTCGCCTCAATTTCATCAACCTGACCATCATCGTTTTCGTCGAAATCACCATCATTATCGTCATCCACCCACTCCTCTACTAAATAGTAAAACACTGTTCGATCTGTATTTCCCGGTAAGCTAATTAATTGATTAGTCAATAATGTATTACCACTGATACCGTCCTTTATATCAACTCGATAACTACCTTCCATGGCCATGAATGACGTAGAAAATTGGTTTTTCTCAAGACCACTAACTAGATTTTCATTCGCCTCATCGATATCAGAGGTCAGACTAATTGAACCTCCATAACTAGTTAAAAGTGGGTTCTCTTGTATACCGTTATAGAACCTAACACTAGCTTCCGCATCTTGAGCTTTATATTCTAAAACTCGTGTATTCCCGATGTTATCCAAAACAAATGGTGATGCATCTGCGCCTACGTTAGGTCTTATAGCTAATACGTACTGATCCGTATATGGATACGGTATTTCCTCAGACTCAAAAATAACTTCCTCTTCACCGGTATACTTTATATAAAATTTGTATCTATCTTCTTCAAATTTAAAGTTTTCACTTAAGGTATGGTAGGTTGCCGTCGTCACAAATTCAGCTTCATTGAAAGTTTCGTCATGCTCAGAAATATAGATATCTAAGGACGATTCATTACCCACCACATTTAGAAATCTAAGATTAAATAGATCATCATCGTAGTCATCATCGTCGTCGATAATCGGTACATTGAAGACTGAGGTAATTTGGTTTGGTAAATCGCCACTCATTACAACTAAAGTAATCTCATCATCTCGAACACTCAGTCGGTCTTCAAAAATTATTTCAAGATCGTTGCGTAAATTACTATCCTCATCGTCTTGCCAAGCAAGCTCATAATAATAATCTTGGGAAGGAAGAGATCTGTTACTCAGTGTCTTTCCATATTCAACTGCACCAAAAGTTCTCTCTACTTCGTCTTCATCATTGCTATTGATATCCTCATCTACAGTAAGGTGAATTTTCGGAGAGTTAGCAGAAGCATTGTAGAAGTTAATAAAACCTGTATCCTCGGTATCAGAACCGCACCCCGACAGTAGGGTTACAGTAATCGACAATAGCGAAAACACGCTAAAAAACCTGATATTTTTTGATCTTATAAACATTTGTAATCCTCGTAAGACGGTATTTCGATTATGAAATATCCCTATGTTTAATCTTCAAGTTTATGAACCGAGCTAATACTTATAATTTACTGTTCATTCTTATGTGAACTTAGTTATTAGCTCCTGTTGAGATCGCAGTTTCGACTCACCATAGATAGTAATAACTCACTATCTTAAGTGGGTGGTTGTCAATGTCAAGATCGAAAATGTAAGTGCCGATCTCAAATCTCAGGAGAGTACAAGCACCTCTTAGCGTGCATTAACGCTGCTCCGTTACAAAGTGGTGCTTCGCCATTACAGGGTAGGTTTACTCCTACCGATATATAATTCCCATGGAGAAATCGATATTTCGAGAACAAGACTTTCTATAATGATAGTGATTTGTTACTATCTTTAATTGTTCGGATTTTAGATTGATCCCGTTGCACTGACATCGGGATTTTAGAGCAGTCGATTTAACCGTTTTTCAAAAGTGGAGTTTATTTTGACAAATAGATTTTTATACAGAAATTCTAATTATTTCTTGTTAGCTTTTGTGGTTATTTTATCCGCCTTCAGCTCTTTAATGGCTGCAGAAAAAAGCAACAATGAGTCGCTTGCATTGCGAGCAATAATGAAAGAGCTCGGAACCAATATGCAACTAACCACCGATGCGATTTCTCGTGAAAATTGGGAGCTCGTTGCTAAGTTAGGAGAAAAAATTGCGGAACATCCGCAGCCTCCTATGGGAGAAAAATTACGAATACTTACTTACATTGGTAATGAAGTTTCGAAGTTCAAGGAGTATGATAATCAAACTCACAACGCAGCAAAAACAATGGTCGAATCGGCAAAAATGGGAAATGGGCAGAAAGTTATTGAGTCTTTTTCGACACTACAGAAGAGCTGCTTGTCATGCCATCAGAGCTTCAGACGAGATTTTTTGAACCATTTTTATGACGATAATTAGAAATTTTTTATAATTGGGAATTGTTAATGTTGAAAATACAATTACCAATACCTTGCATAGCCATCAACTCAAGGTTAGATTGGTCTTATGGTGCTTACGAGATAAAAAATTAATTTCACGCACTTTAAAGCTTAGCTTTTTTGCTCGTATTAATTCACTTTATCTTCTGTTTTAAAACCGCAAATCCCGCTGCAAAAGACTTCAAATGCTCCTGGAGCCTGATCAATAATGTAGTGTGCATCTCCTGTTAGGAGTGATTGCATCACCAACCCTTGTATCATCCCGATATACTGTGTCGCTGCAATTTCAATATTAAGATCCGATCGAAGTTCTCCATCTAACTGTGCGGATTTTAATTGTTTTTCGACAGTCTTTCGATATTCCGACAAAAGGTTACGCACCATGATCCGAGCCGGTGTCGAACGCGAATGCTGTAACTGCCCCAATAATAGCCGAGGAATACCAGGGCGTTCCCGAATAAATTCTATGTGAGCAAGAAACATTGCTCTCAATCCCGCTAATGGCGAGGTTTCACTATTCTTTGCTCTTTCTAATCTCTTTACCATTTGTTTTGCGACCCAACCAATCACTGATTCCCAGATCGCATCTTTACTCACAAAATGTCTAAATAAAGCACCTTGAGTCACTTTCATGTGCTTAGCGATTTCAGTTGTTGTTATCTTGGCGGGATCTTCTTTTGCACACAAATCAACAACGGCAGCTACTGTCTTTTCCCGTCGTTGTTCCGCTGTCAAATGTGTTTTAGGTGGCATATTAACCTTTCAAACAGTTAAGTAATTAAACGTTATCTTAAAGACCATTCTCATCAAGTCAATCTTTTACTCTCTATACACACATTTAGTTGGACAAGTTTAATGGGTAACTTATAGTACCAGTTTAGTCATGTTCCGGACTCTCATACTGAATTGCCATCATTAGTAAACTGAGGCTCCACTCGATTACGACCAGACGTCTTGGCCTTGTATAACAATGTATCCGCACGATGTAGCAACTGCTCAACGCTTTCCTCACCTTCATAGCTAGCAACACCAAAACTTGACGTAATATGCGTCGACTTCCCGTCACCTATTTCAAAGTTTATTCTCTCAATATACTCACGGATTTTATTAATTAAAGAAATCTAATCTTTTAGAGAAGATCCTTTTAGTATCATTATAAATTCCTCCCCACCTAAACGGCCTATAAGGTCACTTTCACGCAACATCCCTTTTATAGTTGAGGCGAATTTTATAAGAACTTTATCCCCGGCTCGATGGCCGAAGTTGTCATTAACATGCTTAAAGTAATCGATGTCTGCCATGACTACCGTGAAGCTAATAGCTGTTTGACTATTGGTAAGCTCCGTTATCGCTTGGATAATTGACCTGCGATTTAGGACCAGTGTTAGTTCATCGGTAGTTGCTAAGTTTCTAAGTCGCTTTTGCTCTCGAATTAACTCATCGACTTCCGCTAAAGCTACGATTGCTCCCCTATCCTCAGTGTCCCCGAAGGGCCGCACACGCATACTCACATACACTAAATTCCCGGAAGCCATGAATAACTTTTCTTTATCACTTTTATAAGGTTCTCCTGATTCCAGAGCTTTCCTTAAAGGACAAATTCCCCGATGCGTGTGTTTCCCCGTGTCCGAGACATGAAGCTTGTCGTGGAAATTGTTCCCGACCAGATCTGAAATTTGCCATCCGAGAATCTTTTCAGAAGCTGGATTCATCCATTTGACTTTAAGATTCTCATCTATCATGAGAAGAGCAAGATCCGCTTCCGAAGTGATCAATTTGAGTTGAGTATTTATTCTTTTAACTTCTCGATGAAGCTCTTTAGATCGAGCTTTAGAAAGTGTCACTGTCCACAACATTGGGCCGATAATTAGAGTCGCTAAACCTATCTGAGTTAGGCTAGACCACAACGCATCTTTAGCTAACGCATTACAAGCGATAGAATAATGATTAAGACCTACGATGAAATTTAAATCCTGACCCGATAAGCTCTTTAGTTGAAGCGGTTGGTAATACGAACATCCGGAGGCAGAAGAAGATTCTTCTTGAGTTATTACATTCGCTTCACTTTCAATATTCAATGTTTCTTCAGCTATATTATAAGCAAGATTTTGAGCTCCACCTCCATCCAAAATAAGGCGCCACTGCTGATCTGCGGCAATCTGATTTAGGAGAAATGGCCTAAACTGAGGACTGATTAATTTCTTTACACGTGCGTTAAAGCTATTCATTTCTGCGACTATCAATATATAGTCCCTTTCATGAGTATCAGCACCGCCAATAGATTCGAGCATAATTAGGATGGGATTCAGAATCGTCTTATCACCTTCCTCAAAAGCTCGGTTAAGAAACATCGGTTTAGATAAGTCAGCGGGCTCTGCATTTTGAAATTTTGAAATCGGGTGTGGTTCTGATTCGACACTCATTCTGGCAGTTATTTCGTTATCTCTTCGTTAAACGCTCAACTGTTCATAACCACTTTCATCTAAAACTCCAACAAACAAGTAATTCGGGCGAAACGCTAACAATGTGATTAGAGCTTGACGAGTTAGTTCTGTATTCAGAGCTGTAGACTCACTTTGAAAAAGTGGTGAGTTTGTGAGCAACTCTGAATCTTGTGAAATGTTATTAATGAGATTCTGAAGTTCACTATTTAGCAGAGAAAATTCGTGCTGAACTGCATAATTTTGTAATTTTAATTCGTTAATATATACACGGTACTGACTGGCGCCGAAAGCGACAATCAATACCGCTAATAGAGACAAAAATTTAACAAGAAATATCCTCCACTCCTGTCGTTCCATTAACTGTCCTCGAGTTTTCTTATCTTGCAGAAATGAACTTAGCATGTCGAAACTATAACCAATATTACTATCCAGCGCTTGTTTTTTATTCGCTCCAAGCTTGACAAAGCTTAAACGCTAACTAAGATAGTAATAACTCACTTACTTAAGGCGGCTGTATGTTTTCTCAAACAGGTAATTTTGAATCTGAAGCTCTCGAAACCATTGCGATTGAATCTGTTATCAAACTCGCCGCTGATATTAATCCCAATGAGCTAGTCCCCAGGTTTGTCGCCGATAGTGCAAAGCAAGAGCATCGTGCCATTTCACGGTATTTTCCAACTGCTGAGTCAATATTCAAACCGGTAGTAGAATGGATTACAGATATGTTACTCGCTCGAATCCATTACGCTACGAAATCATCTCTGTCTCCTCTCGATGCTATAGAGGCTATGTTTCATACAAATATAGATTTTGTAAATGCTCACCCAGGGGCACCTCGAATAATTTTCAGTCTATTACAGTCTTGTACGATGTCTCCGCATATACAAATGATCTCCGCGTTAATTGAGCTTTATAAGTGCCGCATTCAAGCTCAACTAGAAATTGCCAAAGTGAACGGCGACGTGCGCGAGAACCTTGATTCAGAAGCAGCCGCTACATTGCTTATCCGAACAATGCAAGGCTTAGTTATCCAGTCAATTGTCATAGACAAAACTAAATTGAATCGTTCTGAAGCATCGAAAATTTTTAAGTCGTTTCGCCGTGGAATTGAGGTGTGTCATGATTAATGTAGGATCTAAACGTCGCTTAATTTCTGTAGTTTCGGTCGTTATCTTACTTTTAGCGCTACTAGGTTATGTGGCTTTCAATAGTGGTCCGCTTGCTCCAATTAAAGTTGTAACCGGTAAAGTTCAACATAAAGCAATAAATCCCCAAATTTTCGGAATCGGTACGGTCGAAGCCCGCCACACTTACAAGATCGGACATAATTATACAGCTCGAGTCAAAGCCCTTCATTTCGACGTTGGAGATTACGTTGCAGAGGGGGAAACTTTAGCTGAGATGGAGCCGGTTGACTTGGACGAGCGAATTCTGTCCAGATATGCTGCACTAAAATCTTCAGAAGCCAGCGTTTTAGAAGCTGAGGCAAAACTTAACTTTGCAAAATCACAAAGCGAAAGATATGAACGACTGTTTGAGGTCAATGCGGTAAGCGAAGATGATTTGTCTATCAAGCGGCAATCAATGCAGGTTGCTTTCGCAACATTACAGCGTTCAAAAGAAGAATACGCTCGAGCTAAAGCTGATTATGACGCATTAGTATCTCAACGTGACGAACTAATACTAGCATCGCCGGCCAATGGTATTGTCATTGAACGCAACTCGGAAGTTGGTAGCACCATTCTTAGCGGACAAACCCTATTTGAAATTATCGACCCCTCTAGTATTTGGGTGAATGTTCGTTTTGATCAAATTAGTTCAAATGGATTAGAAACCGGACTCCTCGGCCAAGTTACTCTCAGATCCCAACAGGACAAAGCTTACGATGCGATAGTATCGCGTATTGAAATAAAAGCAGATGCCGTTACTGAGGAAACGCTCGCTAAAGTTGTTATTTTAAACGAAGTGACAAAATTACCGAGAATTGGTGAGCTCGCAGAGGTCACTGTCAACCTTCCAAAACTACCTCCAGAACTAGTGATTCCGAATGCTTCTCTAAGACGTTTCAACGAGAGTCTGGGCGTCTGGCGAATAACTAAAGACATGAAGCCCGAATTTGTGCCCGTGAGTCTTGGGCGTGCCGATTTAGATGGAAATGTGCAGGTTCTTGATGGCCTGAATCTCGACGATGAAATTGTATTGTACAGTGAGGCACCGATATCACCTTATAGTGCCATCCAGGTCGTAGAGAGTAACAATGGACTACGCCAATGATTAGTTTAGCCGGAAGAGACATTATGAGTTCATGGGGCAAATTTGTCTTTACTGGATTAGGCCTTGGATTACTCATTGGTGTGACATTTGTGATGGCTGGTGTTTATCGTGGCATGGTCGACGATGGAAAAGCGCTACTTGATAATAGCGGAGCTGATCTATGGGTCGTTCAGAAAAATACCCTTGGCCCGTATGCAGAATCTTCGAGTCTAAATGATGACCTTTATCGAACCATTGCATCTATTCCTGGGGTCGCCGACGTTGCAAACGTTACCTACTTGACTATGCAAGTCCAAAAAGACAACAGCGACGTTCGTGCAATGGTAGTCGGTATAGTTCCAGGCAATCGATATGCCGCGCCAGGCTGGGCTCCATATCTTATAGACGGTCGACATTTGACACGTGGACATTACGAAGCTGTTGCTGATATCTCCACTGGGCTATCAGTAGGTGACTCCATACGTATACGCAGAAAAGATTTTGTAATTGTGGGTCTAACTCGACGAATGGTGTCGTCAAGCGGTGACCCAATGATTTTTATTCCTCTAAAAGATGCCCAAGAGGCTCAATTTCTCAAAGATAATGATGCAATTTGGCAAGGCCGCCGGCGCACGCAATCCAACCCAGATTATAGCCAACCTGGATTTGAGTGGGTTATTCAATCTATTAATGACTCTAATACTAGAAATAACTTCGTGAACGCAATTTTGGTTCGCTTAAAACCTGAAGCTTCTGATGTTGAAGTTGCCTCTCAAATCAGCAAATGGAAACGGCTAACAGTTTACACTCGAACTGAGATGGAAGAGATTTTATTGGGAAAACTCATAGCAACGTCAGCTCGTCAAATCGCAATGTTCCTCGTTATTTTGGCGATAGTAAGTGCAGCCATTGTTGCCTTTATTATTTACACCCTAACAATGGACAAAATTAGAGAGATTGCCGTCTTAAAATTAATTGGTACGCGAAACCGGACAATCGCTGCGATGATTATGCAACAAGCGATAGTTCTTGGAATAATCGGATTTGTAATTGGCAAGATTACTGCAAGCTTTGCCGCTCCCCTATTTCCCAAATATGTCTTACTCCTTGGAATCGACGCGATGATTGGCTTCTTCGCGATTTTAATTATCTGCGCGCTTGCAAGCATCATTGCGATTCGCATCGCTCTGAAAGTTGACCCTGCCGAAGCGATAGGAGGTTGAGTGTGAATTCAAGCGGAATTCTTATCGAACACATCAGTAAACGATACGGGGTGGGTGACACTGCGGTTGATGCATTAAAAGATGTCAACATGAAGGTATCTCCGGGCGAAGTCGTCGGTTTAATAGGCCCTTCAGGCTCTGGGAAAAGCACTCTTTTAAAATGTTTAGGAGCCGTAATAACACCTTCTGGTGGGCGTATGAGCCTAGGTAACGAAGTTATTTTTGATAAATCCTGGAAAGTCCCTGATCTCCGCGCACTACGCCGAGATAAAATCGGATTTATTTTCCAGTCACCTTATCTCATTCCATTTCTAGATGTTGTCGACAACGTTGCTTTATTGCCTATGCTCGCAGGAGTAGAAAATGGTTTGGCTAGAAGGCGAGCAATAGAGTTGCTCTCGGCTCTGGATGTCCAACATCGCGCACAAGCCTATCCAGCGCAACTGTCTGGAGGAGAACAGCAACGCGTGGCAATTGCGCGAGGGTTAATAAACAGACCACCCGTCATTCTGGCTGATGAGCCAACTGCGCCGCTTGATTCTGATCGTGCGATGGCTGTCATTAAAATACTAAATGATATGGCTCAAAAGTTTGAAACAGCAATTATTGTAGTCACGCATGATGAAAAAATAATTCCCACGTTTAAAAGGATCTACAACATAAGGGACGGTGTAACAGAGGAAATTGCTGGTCAAGGATTAATAGCATAACTGAAATGAGGTGACGATGAAGATTTCTTTTTATGGTGCTGCTAGAGAGGTCACGGGTTCGTGCTACCTAATCGAAACAGATAATACACGATTCCTTGTCGATTGCGGAATGATTCAAGGCGGAAGAAAAAATTCCCAACGTAATCACGACCCATTTCCTTTTGCACCGAACTCGATAGATTTTGTACTACTCACTCATGCTCATATAGACCATAGTGGATTGTTACCGAAGCTAACCAAGGATGGCTTCCAAGGAAGAATCTATACAACGTGGGCAACGAATGATCTCTTGAAGGTAATGTTACCGGATAGCGCTCATATACAAGAATCAGAAGCTGAACGAGCTAACCGAAGAAATTCTACAAAAATCGAGCCTTTATATAAGCTTACCGAAGCATACGATTGTCTTAAACAAGTTACGTCTGTCGAATATGATGAGCTCAACACCTTTAATAGTGAAGTTAGTTTTCGCTTCCTCGAAGCTGGTCATATACTCGGCTCTGCAATTATTGAAGTTTGGGTGAAAGAAAAAGGAACGATTAACAAACTCGTATTTAGCGGAGATCTGGGACAGCCAGGAAGAGCTATTCTTCGCGACCCTACACCGATAACCGAAGCAGATTATTTATTCATTGAGTCGACGTATGGTGACAGAATTCATGAAGATATTGAACACACACAGAATAGATTTATAAAAATTATTGAGGACACACTGACACGCAGCACAGGTAACGTCATTGTTCCGGCATTTGCCGTAGGTCGAACCCAAGAAATTATTTACCACCTACATCGTATTAGCCGCGAAAAGTTGCTAACCGATTTAAAAGTATTTATCGACTCTCCAATGGCATCTGAGGTAACACGTATTACAAAACAGCATTTAGCTTTATTTGACGATGATGCCAAAAATCTCGCTGACTGGTTAAAGCAAGGCATTGATTTACCATTTTTGTATTTCACAGAAAATGTTGAAGAATCTAAGTCCCTTAATCAAATCAGATCCGGCGCAATTATCATTTCAGCTAGTGGCATGTGTACTGCCGGACGGATCAAACATCATCTTATTCACAATCTACCTCGTCCTGAATGCACAATATTAATTACGGGATTTCAGGCTAGAGGAACTCTCGGTCGTCGTTTGGTTGATGGCGCAAAATCTGTCCGAATATTTGGTAAGGTTATTCCTGTACGAGCATCAGTTCACGTTGTGAATGGTCTATCTGCCCACGCAGATCAATTGGCTCTATTAAATTGGTTAAATCATTTTAAAGCTCCCCCGAAGACTACATTTATTGTTCATGGTGAAGAGTCGATTTCATTAAATTTCGCGCAAAAAATCAAAAGCGAAAAGTCATGGAACAATATTGAAGTGCCTAAACTCGGCACTACTTTTGATACCTCAAGCCACGAATCCGGAGTCAAGTCATGAGCCATTCAGATGAATTGAATCGACTCCAAAAATACAATGCGGAAAGTGATTCTTACAAACTTGCCTACGAAGATTCTGAATTTTTAGTAAATGAAGATTTGCGACCTATTCGTTTGCAGTTGGAGCTCATAAAGGCTGAACGCGCGCTCCGTGGGGAAGATATAAAATCAACCATCGTCGTTTTTGGTAGCGCGCGAACGCCTCAAGATAATCGCTACTATAAGGAAGCAGAGCATTTCTCTCGGCTAATTTCAGCAAAGTTTCAAAAACATGATCGCCGAGATTTTGTGGTTGTTACAGGTGGTGGGCCAGGGATTATGGAGGCGGCCAATAAAGGAGCATTTAATATCGGAGCTCGGTCCATAGGATTTAACATTACGCTACCGCATGAGCAATTGCCCAATCCTTACATAACCCCTGGCCTTGCTTTTAGATTCCACTATTTCGCGATGCGAAAAATGCATTTGCTTCTACGGGCTCGCGGACTTGTTGTGTTTCCAGGAGGATTTGGAACTCTCGATGAGTTATTTGAGGTTTTGACCTTAGTACAAACTGGGAAAATGAAAAGAGTACCAATAATACTGGTTGGAAAAGAGTTTTGGAGCAAAGTTATAAACTTTAATTTTCTAATCGATGAGCACTTTATTTCCCCCGAAGATCGCGCACTATTCGAAATTGTAGATACAGCAGAAGAGATCATATCGGCTCTGCAGAAATTCTACAAAGGACTCTATCAATTTTAAATATATTCTGTTGAGTAAGTTGGCTTTTTTATGACGCTTACGTCGGTCGAAGACTCACAAAATAGATAGTAACCAATTACTATCTCAAGGTGGTTTTATGAATACGAGAAAAGATTCTCTTGATATGAAATCAAGAACTTTCATTAAAAACGAACATATTACGAATGCTACAACAGAGGCCGTTCATATCGCCCTAGCGATTGAAGAGCTCAATATTTTATTGTTAATTCTTAAACAAACTAACGGTAGTGACGGGTTAAATTTGTCGCCAGAGCAAGGACATTTTTGCGCAAAAATACGAGCAAAATGAGTAGGTAATAATACTATGTTAATATTTAAACGTCACCCCATACTAACCAGCATAACAGTAGGGCTCTTTATATTTGTCGCTTTTTCATTAATTTCAGAAAAACCCGAACGCTCAGTTTCGAGCGAACAGCTTACCGCAGTCCGAGTAATTGAGGTAAAAAAGTACCCTCTAACAGTCAAGGCTATCGGATATGGTACTGTTGAACCCACAGAAACTTGGCAGGCTATCGCAAGCGTTTCCGGCCATGTTATTGAAAAAAATGAAAATTTAGAAAGTGGTGAAATCATACCAAAAGGTGATTTATTATTAAGACTTGATCCTCGCCGATTCGAATTGAATGTAGCTGATGCTGAAGCAGAAATAGCAAATATTTCTACTGAGATCTCAAAACTTAAAGTAGAACGAGAGAGCATTCAGCGTTCATTAGAACTTGAACGTCAGCGATTACAGTTATCAAATAACGAACTTGAACGAATTCAGACGCTATTCAAAGCCGGTTCAGTTCCTCTATCAGTTCTCGAGCAGCAACGCCAAGTCACTCTAACTAACAAGCAAACGGTGGCTGGCTTAGAGAGTAGTCTTGATTTAATTCCCATACGACTGCAGTCTTTGGATGAAAAGAAAAAACAAGCCACGGTTAGGCTTGAGCGAGCCCAACGAGATCTTGCAGATACTATCTTTTACGCTCCATATGAATTACGTATAAACAAGTCAGACGTCGAGTTGCATCAATATATTACTCAGGGACAAAGGTTATTTAGCGCTGACAACGTCGCTTCCTCCGAAGTCGAAGCTCGGATTCCTGTAGATGAGTTTAAAAAAGTTTATGAGTCCAAATTCGGTTCAACACGAGATTTCCAAAGTTTGGGCGACTTAAATTTTTCAGGAATTCACGCCAAATTGAATCTCGTCGGGATGAAAAATATCACCTGGACTGGAAAGCTAGTTCGCGTTGCTCATGGTCTTGAACCCAAAACAAGAACCGTTCGTGCAATAATTCAAATTGAAAACCCCTACCAACAATTACAGCTTCCTAATCGACCCGCTGTTCAACCCAATATGTATGTGGAAGCAGAGCTCTATTCGAATATTGATACTCCTTCTATCGTTATCCCCGTCCATACAATAAAGAATAGCTATGTTCTCGTTTTAGATGAGCATAGCAAGGTACGTCGACGTTTATTAGAGATTAGTCACTATCAAGGAGATCTGGCTATTATAGAATCAGGTCTGGATGAAGGTGATAAAGTGGTACTTGATGATCTACCGTACATCGCAAGCGGAAGCACTGTACAATTTAAGCGAAATAGAGACCTCGAGCACCGAATTTCACTTATAGCCCAGGGGGAAAAGCTGTGATTCGATGGTTTGCATCTCATCCAACAGCTTCGAACCTACTGTTAATTTTAATTTTGGCAATTGGATTGTTTGCTGCGCCTTCTCTAAAACGAGAAACATTCCCTGACTACCGACCGACAGAAGTTTCAATCGATATTAAATACCGCGGAGCAAGCGCAAGTGACGTTGAAGATACAGTATGTAGACGCCTATACGATGGTACTAAAGGAATAGAATTTTTAGATGAGTTTACTTGTGTTGCTCAAGATAATTTCGCTTCCGCCACTGCTAAAATGAGTGCTAATGGCGATGTTATTCGATTTATTACAGAAATTCAGACCGAAGTAAATGCCATCGACGATTTTCCCAAAAACACTGAAAAGCCAATTATACGGCAGTTACATAGATCTGACTTAGTTTCTGCGGTCGCAGTTGCTGCTGAAATGCCTCAACAAGAACTAGAGAACTATGCATTAGACCTTGAGAAAAAAATTAAAGCAATTAATGGAGTGTCTAATGTCACCATTAAAGGAATGTCTCATCGTCAATGGCAAATAGAAGTACCGTCACAAATACTTCGTCAATATGGCGTATCTCTACAAACACTTGCTCGCACAATCGCTTCGCAAAATCTTGATCTCCCAATTGGAAATTTAGAAACCCGCAATCAAGATATTTTATTGAGATTTACAGATCAACGCAGATCAACACATAACTTAAAGAGCATCGTTATTCTTTCTCAAAAAAATGGAGGCGAAGTTTTACTAGGTGATATCGCAACTATCAAGGAAATTGGCGAATTCCCAGAAGAAAAAGTCATTTTTAACGGAGAGCCAGCATTAATTTTAGAGGTTAATAAATCATTAAATGCTGACGCTTTAACTGTGAAAGAGGCTTTAGATAAGCTTATTATTTACGAATCTCATCGAACCAATAAATTAATTAATCTTTCAATTACGCAAGACATGACAAGCATCGTAAGAGACCGTTTGGAGATGTTGATTTCAAATGGTTTCATTGGGTTACTTTTGGTTATTCTTGTAATGAGTGCATTCTTCAAACCTCGTTTGGCTGTGTGGGCAGTCTTTGGGTTACCTGCGGCATTCATGGGTGCTTTTGCAGTGATGGCCTTTTCAGACCTCTCGCTCAATATGATTACGCTCGTTGCACTTTTAATGGCAATCGGGATCGTAATGGATGATGCCATTGTGATCACTGACAATATCTCAGTGCAAAGAGAGAAATCAGAGTCTGCCATTGAAGCAGTAGTGGCGGGTACGAAACTCGTTCTACCTGGGGTAATGTCCTCGTTTCTGACAACTGCATCAGTTTTCATTCCTCTCGCTTTTTTATCCGGAGAACTTGGAGCTGTCTTAGAAGTGATGCCTGTTGTCTTGGTGGCAGCTTTAGCTGCTAGTTTGATTGAAGCTTTTTGGATACTTCCGCATCATTTGAAACAAAGCTTTAGTCAATCCACATCGAACCAAGTCTCAAGTTTCAGGGTTAAGTTTGATAGAGGCTTCATACAATTTAGAGAAAGAGTAGGTGCTATTACCGATGCTTCAATTAAATATCGAAACAATGTTCTAGGCTTGGTTTTACTAATCCTTTTGACTACTGCAGGGATTGTCATAGGTGGACATGTTGGTAGCGAAGCTATGCCGGATATTGATGGGGACGTCTTAGAGGCTCGGATTCAAATGCCACAAGGTACGCCTCTTGAAAGAACAGAGTCGATAGCTCAAGAAGTTTCTTCGGCATTATTGGCCACGGCTAAAGAAATCTCAACAGCAGATCCAAACAGTTCTGATCTAGTCCAATCTATTCAGATTCGTCACAATTATAATGCAAGTACTCGGGAGTCAGGACCACACGTAGCAACAGTTATTGTTGATTTCCTAACAGCTGAAAAAAGATCTGTTTCACTTGATGACATAACATCTATCTGGAAAAGACATATAGGAGTTCTTTATGGCGTCGACCAACTCATCATTCAAGAACCCGGTTTTGGCCCTGCTGGCATTCCTGTGGAAGTCCGATTAATAGGTGATGACCTCGAGGTACTTAACAAAGCCTCGCTTGAATTAGTCGATTTTCTTAGTCACTACAAAGCTGTTTACAACGTCATGTCTGATCTTCGCTTAGGCAAACCGCAACGTGCTTTTCGTTTGTCTGACGGTGCTCACAACCTTGGGTTAACCGCTGAAAACGTGGCATCACAGATGCGTTCAGCTTTTCTCGGCGAAATAGTTGATACTCAAAGGAGCGGTGAGCATGATATTGAAATTCTTGTTCGCCAATCAGAGCATGATAGGAATAGTCTCGATGACCTGAGTAATTTTGTCATTTCAACTCCTAATGGGGCGCAAGTGCCACTCAATGTGGTAGTCGAGACTATCGAAAAACGAGAATGGTCAAAAATTACCAGAATTGACGGTGAGAGAACGATAACGATCGAGGCCAACGTAGATGCAAATATGGCCAGCGGACAGTCCATTGTTTCCAATCTAAAATCGGAATGGTTAGATGAATTCTCTAAGAAATACCCAAATATAACTGTTAAATTCGAAGGTCAGGTAGCCAGATCTGCAGAAACGGGAAGCTCTATAGCTCGCGGACTAGTAATTGGCTTAATCGGAATTTTCGTCATTCTGTCATTTCAATTTAAAAGTTATGTCGAACCATTAATCGTAATGCTATCTATACCTTTGGCATTCGTGGGGGTGATATGGGGACACATAATTATGGATTATTATATTTCGATGCCCTCGCTAATTGGAGCCGCCTCTTTGGCTGGTATTGTTGTAAATAATGCGATACTACTCATTCACTTTATAAAAAGTAATAAACACCAAAATTTAAGCGTTGTAGAAGCCGCTGGGAAAGCTAGTCGCGACAGATTACGTGCAATCTTAATTTCATCGAGTACCACCATTGCAGGCTTACTTCCTTTGCTTTTTGAAACTAGTACTCAGGCAGCATCCATAAAGCCAATGGTAATATCTGTTGTGTTCGGATTATTAAGCGCAACGATCCTTGTTGTTATTGTGATTCCTGCGCTATACGTGCTATTTGACGATTGGAATTTAACAAATAACAATAAATAAGTTAGTTGTTTTTCCTACCGTTTTGAGGTGGAAATTCTTTAACCTCAAAACTCAGGTGTAACTACCCCATTCTTAACACAGTTTTCCCGTATATTATGAAAATCGGAATGGACCGAGAATCATAGACAATTCCTGACTATTATTTGGGCACAGGAGAAAAGTTTATGAACAACCAACGATTCAATATTAATTGTTCGAAATCACTAAACCCTGAGTTATAGAGTTTAAAATGGCTCTACATGTGCAAATATTGGTTAATCCAAAAATTATCTCAGACAGGATTTAGTTATGAAGAATACACTGAAAAATTCCGCACTTTTTGTAGTGCTCGTAACCTTGAGCTTAGTACCTGCGATGGCACAAGAGCATGACCATGATGCTCTTGCCCATGAACAGAAGTTAGAGCTGAATCAAGGGAAAAAATGGACTATTGACGAGAGTTTGCACACCGGTATGACGCGCATCAAGCGTGAAGTAGAAGTACACTTAGAAGATATCCATACCAATAAGTTTTCTGCTGTTCAATATGAGAGTTTGGCGCAGAGTTTGGGGGAACATCTAAACTTCCTATTCAAGAACTGTCAATTAGAGCCACAGGCAGATGCTCAGCTTCATATTTTGCTCGCTCAGATCATGCGTGGCATAGAAAAAATGAAGCATACAGAAAATCAACAACAAGGTGTCAGTCTTATCGTTGAGTCATTACATATCTATCCTGTTTATTTTGATGACCCTTACTGGATGAAATTAAAGCATTAATATGAATTCTGAAAAACACCGAATTGCTTACAACAGATTAAAACAAGTGCTCCATATGTAAAGTTATCTTTCAATTTCATTCGTCTGTCCGCACTAATGAGGTGGAATTTTTTCCACCTCAAAACTCAGGTTTTTCCCAGAATTTAGAATTTTTTGTCGTGAGGCAAAGGTCAAAAATCGAAATTTCCCGGTAGGCTTTCTGTGACCAATTTTGTCGTCAAATGGTCTCAAATGCATCGAAATTTACGTCAACAAGGAAGCTGAAACACCGCTTAAGCCCTTATCACACCTAGCTTTAACGATTTACCACCGAACCTGTGACTACCCTCCGGAGGTAAAGGTCGGACGGCAAATTGCGGATTAGGATAGAAGTCAAAATTTAATATATGCGCCCGTAGCTCAGCTGGATAGAGCGCTGCCCTCCGGAGGCAGAGGCCAGAGGTTCGAATCCTCTCGGGCGCGCCATCAATGACTTTCAGAGCATTACCTATTCAAATTCAATTACTTTTCTTTTAATGAGTTGTAGTCACCTTCATATCACTGATGACCTTTGCCCAATTTCGCTAATACTTGCCGAAAAATAGCCCGTGACATATATGTGGCAAATCTGTGACAGAATTTTCAGGTCGGATTTTTGAGGTTTGATTTTTTGACCTTTACCCACTTTTTCTTTACTAGCCCTTCGCCTGGCTAATGTTTGCTCAAACCTAAATTATCTTGTAATGTTTTTGAACAGTTAAAAAGCTTCGTCAGGGAGTTAGACAAGCGCGATTTCCAGAAACCTGTCCTTCGTTTTCTATTTACCGTAATTTAGGAAAACTCCATGGCTAACAATTTATTTATATCCTACGACTTAAACTCACCAGATCAGAGTTATTCGCCAGTAATCGATGAAATAAAAAGTTTGAGTTCTTGGGCAAAAATTCACAAATCTTATTAGTATGTAAATTCGTCCTTATCTGCAGAACAGGCGGCGAAAAGACTTTGGTACAAAATGGACACCAATGACTCACTCATGGTCGTGGATACTACAGGCAATAATGGATACTGATATAACCTTTCAGAAGAAGTATCAAAACACTTAGAAAACGAATGGCTGAAGTAAAGACTAATAAAGGAAAGCAGGCATTCAATTCCTATAGCTGCCCACCAACCCCTTTAAACTTCTCAACAAACGCCGAGATCTTCTGAAACACCGTTTGCTTCTTGGTTCGGTATTCCGGGTTCAGCGGGCTTAGTTTCGGCAGCGTGGAATTGAGTTCGGTGCCGTTTTCACTGGCGTACTCACGGCGCAATGAAGCGGCGATATATCGCTTGGCGGCGTCTTCGTTAAGGTTCTCTGAACGAATGAGTTCTTCGGCTTCGCGCAGTTGCTCGGCTTGAGCGAACTTGAAGAATTCATCGATAATCCCTGCTTTGTCGGGCATCTCATCTAGGTCGGTTTGGTTAATGAAATCGACAATTAAGCTTTCTTTGGCGCGGTTACCAAGGCTGGCTCGAATCAGACGGCGAACTTCTTCAATCAAGTCACCTTTGCTTTTGTTTTTCTTGTTTTGCTCGAATATCAGTTCAAGAATGTAGTCGAGGTTAATTTCCTGCGACTTCAACAAGTCGATCTCAAACTCGATATCGTCCCAATCAATCGTTGACTGCGCTTGGTTCTCGGCTGATTCCTCGCGGCGTATCCAGTCGCGAATATCGTTATAGGTCGAGCGATAATCCTGCACCTTGCGCTCAGGCGGTATGCGAATCGTTTGTAACGTCGCAATATCGTCGTCGCTTAAGTGATGCTCAATTTTGAACGCTTCAACAGCTTCTGCATCGCTCGTATCAATGGTCTGCAACGCTTTTAAGCTGGCAAATTCATCGTAGTTTTGCAGAATGTTTTCAACACGCAAATACTCGCCAAATAACTTGGCGAAGTCTTTCTTGTCTTTCTCGAGCTCAATTTCATCAGGGTTAGGAAAACGCTGCTCAAGCTCGGAAACCACTTCCATAAAACCACGTCGCGCTTGCCCGGTCACGAGGTCAGTGAAGCCTTCCATATATTCTTTGTAGCTCTTTTCGAGCACCACGTTCTTGGTATTTTTATCACCAAACAAAGTGATGGCATCAATCGTCGCTTTCTCTAAATCACGGAAAGTCACGATATTGCCGAAAGTCTTGGTAGCATCGTAAATACGATTGGTGCGCGAATAGGCTTGAATAAGTCCGTGGTAACGCAGGTTTTTATCCACAAACAAGGTATTCAATGTCGGCGCATCAAACCCAGTAAGGAACATACCCACCACAATCAGCAAATCAATTTCTTGGCTTTTCACGCGCTTGGCAAGATCACGGTAGTAGTTTTGGAAGCCGTTGCTATCCACGCCATAGTTGGATTGAAACATGGCGTTGTAATCAGCAATCGCTGCGCTTAGAAACTCCTTACCGCTGCTATTCATGGCGGAGACTTCAAAGCTTTCATCGGGTATCTCACCGATGGAATCTTGCTCTTCATTCGCGGCGAACGAGAAAATGGTCGCCACACGCAAAGGTCGCTCGGCATCTTGTTGCAGTTGTTTAAACGCCTCGTAGTAGGCTTTTGCTGCATCAACGCTGCTGACTGCGAACATGGCATTAAAACCTCGCCCGCCCGCCTTCATGCGGTGCGTTTTTTGGCGAAAGTGGGTCAGTATGTATTGGGTGATTTCCCAAATACGTTCCGGGTGTAGTAACGCTTGTTTGTTCTCTGCGGCACTGAGTTTTTTCTCGTCCTGCTCGGTCTCAATTTGACGAAACTGCGGGCGCACGTCGTTGTAGTCCACTTTGAACTTAAGCACCTTTTCGTCGCGAATGGCATCAGTGATCACGTACGAATGCAGCTCCTGGCCAAAAACGCTAGCGGTCGTCTCAGCGCCTAATGCATTCTGCGGGAATATCGGCGTTCCGGTAAAACCAAACTGATAATAGCGCTTAAATTTCTTCTGTAGGTTCTTCTGCGCTTCACCAAACTGACTGCGGTGGCATTCGTCAAAAATAAACACCACCTGCTGACGATAAACCGGCAAGTCACGCTCGGTTTTCATCAGGTTATTTAGTTTCTGAATGGTGGTCACAATGATTTTGTTGTCATCCAAACTCAAATTACGCTTAAGCCCTGCGGTGCTATCCGAGCCATTCACGCTATCGGGCGAGAAGCGCTGGTATTCTTTCATAGTTTGGTAATCGAGATCTTTACGGTCCACCACGAAGAATACTTTGTCGATAAAATCGAGTTCGGTCGCCAAACGCGCCGCTTTAAAGCTGGTTAATGTTTTGCCTGACCCGGTGGTATGCCAGATATAGCCACCAGCATCGGTTGAACTCCATTGCTTGGCCTGAAACGCGCTCTTAATTTTCCATAAGATGCGCTCTGTAGCGGCAATTTGATAAGGCCGCATCACCAGCAAGGTGTCGCTGACATCAAACACCGAGAAGTGCAGTAATACTTTGAGCAGGGTTTCTTTTTGAAAGAAGGTCGCCGTGAAGTCTTTAAGGTCTTTAATCAAACCGTTGTCGGATTTCGCCCAGTTCATGGTGAAATCAAAGGTGTTCTTGTTCCGCTTCACGGTGTTGGCAAAGTAGCGCGTGTCGGTACCGTTTGAAATGACAAACAGCTGCAAATACTTAAACAGCGAGCTTTCTGCATTGAAACTCTCTTTGCTGTAGCGATGCACTTGGTTAAAGGCTTCACGAATGGCCACACCGCGTTTTTTTAGTTCAATTTGAACGAGTGGCAGGCCGTTCACCAATATAGTCACGTCGTAACGATTCGCGTGCGAACCCGTTTGTTCAAATTGCTTGATCACCTGTACTTTGTTACGTGCAATGTTCTTTTTATCGACCAGATAGATGTTTTGAATACGGCCATCATCAAACACGAAGTCTTCAATGTAATCGTCGTGAATTTTGCTAGTTTTGTCGGTAATGCTATCGCTTGGTCTGTCAAGGTAGGTCTCAACAAAGCGCGCCCACTCGCCGTCTGAAAATTCAACGTTATTCAATGCTTGTAACTGCACGCGTACGTTGGCAAGCATCGCTATTGGGTTATTCAGGCCTGGTACGTACTCATAGCCCTGATTCACTAAATCTTGAATCAGTTCGCGTTCTAAATCACTCTCGCTTTGGTAGCTATCAGCAGAATCGTCCTGCTTGGTGTACTTATCCAATACGATAAATTGTTTCGATTCAGCTATGGGCTTGTAGGTGCTCATTCCTTTGTATCCTGTTCAGCAAAAGCTTCGCTCGCTCAGACGCAATTTCTCACTTTTTGCGTGCGTGAGCATTAACTAGTTTAAGTCCTTTGACGACATTATCATACTACGCTGTCTGTTCGTGTGGCGTCGGAAAGCTCAGCAATAAATCGCGGTAGTATTCGTACTGCTTTTGACGTAACTCAATTTCGCGTGGGAGACCCTCGGTAATGGAGTTGGTTAGGGCGTCGAATTTGTCGAGTATCCCAACAATTCGAGTTTGTTCAGAAATAGGCGGTAGAGGAATTTTAAACTGTCTTAATGTTGTTAGGTTCAACATTCCATAGTTTCGCATTTCTGACTTAAGTAATTCGTAAAGATTCGTAATATAGTAAAAAACGAACTTATCGTTTACCCGGTTAGGGTTTGTCGATTTGATACTGGCTATGTTCTGATTGGTAGTAGCAGGAAACTCCAAGAATGCTGCTTTAAAAATAGTTGCTCCAACAAGTGCAATTAAAGTTGTTTTCTCTTGTAGCAACTTCGCACTTGACTTATTCAATCCGAGTTCAGTTATAAAATTGCTTGCTGAGTGAACAGGTTCGTTATTACATGACTCAGATTTTAGCCAAGGAATATCACCACCGTCCCAGTATTCAACCTTCGATTTGGACGGCGTCCCACCAGAGCCAACATGAAAATATTCTTCGTCTCCCAGCGTCTTCCACTCCACCTCGCGGTCTTCAAAGCTGAGCAATTTATCGCGGTAGTAGTTGTATTGTTTTTTGCGT
>AZIJ01019262.1_pt1 | contig 32960 bp, 30 predicted proteins | sample 359151 | NCBI WGS metagenome assembly AZIJ01 (sample SAMN02429718, study PRJNA222666) | marine sediment metagenome | biome: Sediment sample; isolation source: enrichment culture of sample MGS-ElMAX(UA) from oil contaminated site at the... | place: Egypt: El Max | collected 2013-01-23 | depth 9.22 m m | reverse complement strand
ATCGTCGCCGGCGAGCAGCCTGTCGCCATTGCCAGGCGCGCCGTCGAGGCCGCGCGTCTCGGCGGTTTCGATGTTCTGATGCTCGATACGGCGGGCCGTATCCATATCGACGAAGAGCTGATGGGCGAGGTCGCGGAAGTGCGCGATATCGCCAACCCGCATGAAACGCTTCTCGTCGCCGACAGCCTGACCGGTCAGGACGCGGTCAATGTCGCCGAGCAGTTCAATCAGCGCATCGGCGTCACCGGCATCGTGCTGACGCGTGTCGATGGCGATGGACGCGGCGGTGCCGCGCTTTCCATGCGCGCTGTCACCGGCGTTCCGATCAAGTTGCTCGGTACGGGCGAAAAAATGGATGCGCTGGAGGATTTCCGCGCAGACCGCGTCGCGGGCCGCATTCTCGGCATGGGCGATGTTGTCAGCCTTGTCGAGAAGGCCGCCGAGAGCCTCGATACCGAAAAGGCCGAGAAGATGGCCGAACGGCTCCGCAAGGGCCAGTTCGACCTCGACGATCTCGCCGAACAGCTTCGCCAGATGGGCCGCATGGGCGGCATGAAGGGCCTGCTCGGCATGTTGCCCGGCGTCGGCAAGGCACAGATGCAGGCCGCTCAGGCGCATATGAATGACGGCACCATCAAGCGCCAGATCGCCATCGTTTCTTCCATGACGAAGGCCGAGCGGCAGAACCCGAAACTCCTCAATGCGAGCCGCAAGAAGCGCGTCGCCAAGGGGTCGGGCACCGAGGTGCAGGAAATCAACCGCCTTTTGAAGATGCACCGCCAGATGGCGGACATGATGAAGGCGATGGGCCGCCAGAAGGGCGGCATGATGTCGAAGCTTTTCGGCGGCGGCGGTGGTGGCGCGATGCCGGACATTCCGCCCGAACTCGCGAACGATCCGAAGGCGCTGCAGAAGGCGCTTTCGTTCGGCGGTTTGGGTGGCGGCCTCCCCAAGGGCATGGGCGGGGGGCTTCCCGGGCTTCCCGGTTCCTCGCCTGGTTTGGGGGGCGGTTTGCCGCCGGGTCTTCCGGGGCTTCCCTCGGGCAAGAAGAAGAAAAAGTGATTTGAAGAAATATCCGTTTACGGATGAACCGGTTTCCGGCCCGAACGATCGGCCGGACTACTTGAAAGGTAAGACAAGATGGCTCTGAAAATCCGGCTCGCGCGTGGCGGTGCCAAGAAGCGTCCCTTCTATCGCATCGTGGTCGCCGATACGCGTTCGCCCCGCGATGGCCGCTTCATCGAGAAGATCGGCACGTTCAACCCGCTGCTCCCGAAGGACAATGCGGACCGCCTCAGCCTCGACATCGAGCGCGCGAAGCACTGGCTTTCCGTTGGTGCGCTGCCGACCGATCGCGTCGCTCGCTTCCTGAACGATGCCGGCCTCTTCAAGCGCGAAGCCCGCAACAACCCGAACAAGGCGAAGCCGAAGGCGAAGGCGCAGGAGCGTCTCGAAGCCGCGCGCATGGCGGAAGAAGAAGCCGCCGAGGCTGCGAAGGCCGCTGCCGAAGCGCCCGCCGAGGAAGCGCCCGCAGAAGAAGCCCCTGCCGGGGATGCTCCCGCGGAAGAGGCGCAGGCGTAATCACGCTTGCGCGTCGCACCGATGGGTGACGGGCAGGAAAAAAAGGTCTGTCTGGGTGTCGTCACGGGCGCGCATGGTGTGCGTGGCCTCGTCCGGGTGAAGCCTTTTACCGAAACGCCGGAAGGCGTTGCCGCCTACGGGCCGGTTGAGACGAAGGATGGTGCCAGGCGCTTTGCCATTGCGGCGAAGGGCATGGCGAAGGATCTCGTCATTTGCCAGCTTGAAGGCGTTACCGACCGCGATGTGGCGGCTGCGCTCAGGGGCACCGAGCTATATGTGCCGCGCGAGCGTCTGCCGGAAGCGGACGAGGATGGGGAAGGCTGGTATCACGCCGATCTCATCGGTCTTCGGGCGGTAGGCACGGATGGCAGGCTCTATGGCCTTGTCGCCGGGATCCAGAATTTCGGGGCGGGCGACCTCCTCGAAATCGCGCCCGATGAAGGCGGCGAGACGGTGCTGATGAGCTTCACGGACGAGAATGTCCCTGAAGTCGATATCGAGGGCGGCAAGATCGTGATCGACCCGCCCTTGGGGACTTTCGAGGACGGTACCTTCGGCGACGATGCGGCGGAGGCGGATAATGAGTGAAGGCTGGTCCGCAACCGTGCTGACGCTCTTCCCGGAGATGTTTCCGGGGCCCTTGGGCGTTTCGCTCGCAGGCCGGGCGCTGGAGGCGGGGACATGGGCGCTTGAAGCCGTGGATATCCGCTCCTTCGCCACCGACCGGCACCGCTCCGTGGACGATACGCCGGCAGGCGGCGGTCCGGGCATGGTGATGCGGGCGGATGTCGTGGCGGCGGCGGTCGATAAGGTCCACCCTGAGGGGGACCGGAGGCCGCTGATCTATCTCAGCCCCCGGGGGGCGCCCCTGACCCAGAAACGGGTCAGGGAGCTTGCTGCGGGGCCTGGCGTGGTTCTTCTCTGCGGCCGTTTCGAGGGGCTCGATCAGCGGGTCATCGAGGGACGGCAGATGGAGGAGATCAGCCTCGGGGATTTCGTCCTTTCGGGCGGGGAACCTGCGGCGCTCGCCCTTCTCGATGCCGTGATCCGGCTTTTGCCGGGGGTCATGGGCAAGGAGGTGTCCGGCGAGGACGAGAGTTTCGAAGGCGGGCTCCTTGAGTACCCGCATTATACGCGGCCCCAGAACTTCGAGGGCCGTGAGATACCGCCGGTCCTTGTTTCCGGCGATCATGCCAAGGTCAAGGCATGGCGCCGGGAGAGGGCCGAGGAGACAACACGGCAAAGGCGGCCTGATCTCTGGGAGAAATTTCTCCGGAAAAGGCCCTAAGACAGTCGCCAATGCCCATTATTTATGTTAGGGAAGCGCGCTTCCGGGCCGGGATGTCCCGATAAAGCCCAGAACGCCTTCATATCCGAGGTTGAGACCCATGAATATCATCGAGCAGCTCGATCAGGAGCAGATGGAAGCTCTTGCAAGCGGCAAGACCATTCCCGACTTCGCACCGGGCGATACGCTCCAGGTCAATGTGAAGGTTGTCGAAGGCTCCCGCGAGCGCGTGCAGGCCTATGAAGGCGTTTGCATCGCCCGCTCCGGCGGCGGCATCAACGAGAACTTCACGGTTCGCAAGATTTCCTACGGCGAAGGCGTGGAACGTGTTTTCCCGCTCTATGGCCCGCTTATCGACAGCATCAAGGTGCTGCGCCGGGGCCGTGTGCGCCGTGCGAAGCTTTATTACCTGCGCGGTCTGCGCGGTAAGGCCGCCCGAATTACCGAGAAGCAGGATAAAACCCGCTTGAAAGAGAAGACTGGCGCAGCCTGATTTCGTCCGCATAACGCGGAGACTGTCTCGAAAAGCGGGCAGGGCGCTGGAGCGCCCCGGCCCGCTTTTTTGTTGTGCGGCGACGGAATGATTATCTGACATAGAGCAAAGAAGGCGGCGGTCCGTAATCCGCCGGAAGAGAGAGAAGCAAATGGCACCTCGCACAACGCCCCGAACCATGTACGACAAGATCTGGGATGCGCATCTCGTGGAGATGGCGGAGGATGGTACTGGCCTCCTCTATATCGACCGCCATCTCGTGCATGAGGTCACGAGCCCGCAGGCCTTCGAAGGCCTGCGCATGGCGCATCGCAAGGTTCACGCACCGCAGAAAACGCTCGCCGTCGCCGACCACAACGTGCCGACGACCGACCGCGCGAATGGCATTGCCGACGAAGAGAGCCGCATCCAGGTCGAGACGCTTGAGCACAATGCGAGCGATTTCGGCGTTGAATATCTCCAGATGTCGGATATCCGCCAGGGCATCGTCCACATTGTCGGCCCGGAGCAGGGCTTCACGCTGCCCGGTACGACCATCGTCTGCGGCGATAGCCACACTTCCACGCATGGCGCCTTCGGTGCGCTCGCGCATGGCATCGGCACGTCCGAGGTCGAGCATGTGCTCGCGACCCAGACGCTGATCCAGGCCAAGGCGAAGAACATGCGCATCAACGTGGTGGGCAAGGCACCGGAAGGTTTCACCGCCAAGGACATCGTGCTCGCCATCATCGGCGAAATCGGCACGGCGGGCGGCACCGGCTATGTCATCGAATATGCGGGCGAGGCGATCCGCGACCTTTCGATGGAAGGCCGCATGACCGTCTGCAACATGACGATCGAGGGCGGTGCCCGTGCGGGGCTCATCGCGCCGGACGAAAAGACCTATGCCTATCTCGAAGGCCGTCCGCGCGCGCCCAAGGGCAAGGCGTGGGAGATGGCGGTCGAATACTGGAAGACGCTGCCCTCCGACCCGGATGCGGTGTTCGACAAGGAAGTCACCATCGACATCGCCAACCTGCCGCCGCTCATCACATGGGGCACGAGCCCGGAAAACGTCATCAAGATCACGGACCGCGTTCCCGATCCGAAAGACGTGCATGACGAAGCGCATGCGAAATCCATGCAGCGCGCGCTCGACTATATGGGGCTCAAGCCCGGCACGCCGATCAATGAAGTGAAGATCGACCGCGTCTTCATCGGTTCGTGCACCAATGGCCGCATCGAGGATCTGCGCGCCGCCGCCGCCATCGCCGAAAAGGCGATCAAGGCGGGCCGCAAGGTGGCGTCCACCGTCAACGCGATGGTCGTGCCCGGCTCCGGTCTCGTGAAGGAGCAGGCGGAGAAGGAAGGTCTCGACAAGGTCTTTCTTGAAGCGGGCTTCGAGTGGCGCGAGCCCGGCTGTTCCATGTGTCTTGCGATGAATGCCGACAAGCTCGCGCCCGGTGAGCGTTGTGCTTCCACGTCGAACCGTAATTTCGAGGGCCGTCAGGGCCGCGGCGGACGCACGCATCTCGTCTCGCCTGCCATGGCGGCTGCGGCGGCCATCGAAGGCCATTTCACCGATGTGCGCGAATTCGGGAACTGAGGAAACGCAGATGGAAAAGTTCAACAAGCTCACGGGCGTTGCGGCGCCGCTGCCGATCATCAATGTCGATACCGACATGATCATCCCGAAGCAGTTTCTGAAGACGATCAAGCGCACGGGGCTCGGCAAGAACCTCTTCGACGAAATGCGCTATGACGACAATGGCAACGAGATCCCGGATTTCGTTCTGAACAAGCCGGCCTATCGCAATGCGCAGATTCTCGTCACCGGCGAGAATTTCGGTTGCGGTTCGTCGCGCGAACATGCGCCCTGGGCGCTGCTCGATTTCGGCATTCGCTGCGTCATCGCGCCGAGCTTCGCCGACATCTTCTACAATAACTGTTTCCAGAACGGCATCCTGCCCATCGTCCTGCCGCAGGAAGAAGTCGACAAGCTGATGGACGATGCCGAGCGCGGCTCCAATGCCGTCGTCACTGTCGATCTCGAAGCGCAGGAAATCCGCGGGCCGGATGGCGGCGTCATTAAGTTCGACATCGATCCCTTCCGCAAGCATTGCCTGCTTGAAGGACTCGACGGCGTCGGGCTCACGCTCAAGAAGGAAGCGGAAATCGCCGCCTTCGAAAAGAAGCTCGAAGCCGAACAGCCCTGGCTCTGATTGCCACCGCCACCTCTTGGAAGAAGAAACGACATGACAAGAAACATCCTCATCGTCGCCGGCGACGGCATCGGCCCGGAAGTCATGGGCGAAGTCGAGCGCGTGATCGGCTGGTTCAACGACAATCGCAAGTTCGACGCGAAGATCGAAAACGAACTCGTCGGCGGCTGCTGCTACGACGCGCATGGCGTTGCGGTCACGGACGAGACGGTCGAGAAGGCGAAAAAGGCGGATGCCGTTTTCCTTGGTGCGGTCGGCGGCCCGAAATGGGATGACGTGCCTTATGAGGCCCGCCCGGAAGCGGGCTTGCTTCGTCTGCGCAAGGATCTCGAACTCTTCGCCAATCTGCGCCCTGCGCTCTGCTTTGCTGCACTTGCCGATGCGTCTTCGCTGAAGCGCGAGATCGTCGAAGGCCTCGATATCATGATCGTGCGCGAGCTGACGGGTGGCGTTTATTTCGGCGAGCCGAAGGAAATCACCGATCTCGGCAATGGCGAGCGGCGTGGCGTCGATACGCAGGTCTATACGACCAGCGAAATCCGGCGCATCGCGGAAGTCGCCTTCGACCTCGCGAAGAAGCGCGACAATCGCGTCATGTCGGTCGAGAAGCGCAATGTCATGAAGTCGGGCGTACTCTGGTACGAGGAAGTCGCAAAGCTTCACAAGGAGAAGTTCGCCGATGTGAAGCTCGACAACATGCTGGCCGATAATTGCGCCATGCAGCTTGTCCGCAACCCGAAGCAGTTCGACGTTATCGTCACGGATAATCTCTTTGGCGATGTGCTTTCCGATATCGCCTCCATGCTCACGGGCTCGCTCGGCATGCTGCCCTCCGCCTCGCTCGGCGCGAAGGATGCGTCCGGCAAGGCCTGCGCCATGTATGAGCCGGTGCACGGGAGCGCGCCGGATATCGCAGGCACGGGGGCGGCGAACCCCATCGCCTCCATTCTCAGTTTCGCCATGGCGCTGCGCTACACCTTCGAGCTTGGCGCGGATGCGGACCTTCTCGAGAAGGCCGTCGACAGCGTTCTTGCCGATGGTCTGCGCACTGGCGACATCATGCAGCCGGGCATGAAAAAGGTCGGCACGAAAGAGATGGGCGATGCGATCCTCGCCGCGCTCACCAAGCTGAACGGATAATTTGAAAGCCGCCTGACCCGTTGGAGAACCGCTCCGGCAGGCGGTTCAAACAAGGAAAACGATCATGGGCTACAAGGTTGCCGTCCTCGGTGCCACGGGCAATGTGGGCCGCGAAATGCTCAATATCCTCGCCGAGCGCGAGTTCCCGGCGGATGAAGTCGTGGCGCTTGCGTCGCGCCGCAGCCAGGGCAGTGAAGTGTCCTATGGCGAGCGGAACCTGAAGGTGAAGGCGCTCGAAACCTATGATTTCGAGGGCACAGATATCTGCCTCATGGCGACATCGGGCGAAATGTCCGCCGAATGGGCGCCCAGGATCGCTGCCAAGGGATGCGTCGTTATCGACAATTCCTCGAAGTGGCGCATGGACGCCGACGTGCCGCTCATCGTGCCGGAAGTGAATGCGGCGGCCATTGCGGGCTATACGAAGAAGAACATCATCGCCAATCCCAATTGCTCGACGGCGCAGCTCGTCGTCGCGCTGAAGCCTCTGCATGAAGCGGCGGGCATTCGCCGTGTCATCGTCTCGACCTATCAGTCGGTTTCGGGCGCGGGCAAGGAAGCGATGGACGAACTCTTCACGCAGACGCGCGCCATTTTCGTCAATGACGATATCGAAGCGCACAACTTCACCAAGCAGATCGCCTTCAACGTCATTCCTCATATCGACGTCTTCATGGAAGACGGCCAGACCAAGGAGGAATGGAAGATGACGGCGGAGACGAAGAAGATCCTCGATCCGAAAATCAAGGTGACGGCGACCTGCGTGCGCGTGCCTGTCTTTGTCGGTCATTCCGAAGCGATCAATATCGAGTTCGAGCGGGCGATCTCGGATGACGAGGCGCGCGACATTCTCCGCGAGGCGCCGGGTTGTCTCGTCGTCGACAAGCATGAGGATGGCGGTTACGTCACGCCGGTCGAATGTGTCGGCGAATATGCGACCTATATCAGCCGTATTCGCGTCGATCCGACGATCGAGAACGGCCTCAACATCTGGGTCGTCTCCGACAATCTGCGTAAAGGTGCGGCACTCAACGCCGTTCAGATCGCGGAAATTCTCGGCGCGCGCTATCTCAAGAAGGCGGCCTGAACGAACATCGTTCCACGTCCCTGCTGCATTTCCGCGCGCAGGGGCGTGGGATTTCATCCGCCCACTGACAGTTCGGCGTTAACCTTCCGATAAATCGTGCACAAAATATGTGCAGGGTTTCCGCGCTTTTTTTCGCCTTCCTTTTCTGCGCCCCGATAGAAAATTTACTTTTCAGCTCGATACTCCCGCTGTTACGTCGGATAGCCGGGGGCGAGTTGTGGATAGTGCTGCGCAGTCGATAGATACAATCTGGGTCTTGATCTGCACCGTTCTGGTCTTGCTGATGCAGGCCGGATTCGTCTGCCTCGAAACAGGTCTCGTGCGGGCGAAGAATTCCATCAATGTCGCCATCAAGAACGTGCTCGATTTCTGCGTGGTGGGGATCGGCTTCTGGCTGGTCGGCTTCGGGCTCATGTTCGGCGCCAGCTATACGGGCCTTGTCGGCACTTCGGACTTCGCCTTCGAGGTTCCCGCGGGCGGTACGGCGAATACCGCCTGGATCATGGTCTTCTTTTTCTTTCAGCTCGCCTTCTGTTCCACCTCCACGACCATTGTTTCGGGCGCGGTGGCCGAGCGCATGAGCTTTCGCGGCTATGTCATCACCGCCGCCATTCTTTCCATGATGATCTATCCGGTCTTCGGCCATTGGGCCTGGGGTGGCGTCCTTGCGGGGCCCTCGGCGGGCTGGCTCGAACAGCGCGGCTTTGTCGATTTCGCGGGCTCCACCGTCGTCCATAGTATTGGCGGCTGGATCGCGCTCGCTGCCATTCTGGTGCTCGGTCCGCGCATCGGCCGCTTCGGACATGGCGGCAAGAGGGTCGAGCCGCATGACATGCCGTTGGCAACGCTCGGCATGTTCCTGCTCTGGGTCGGCTGGTTCGGCTTCAATGGCGGTTCCACGCTCGCGCTGAATGCGAGCGTGCCAAATATTCTCGTCCACACCATGCTGGCGGCGGCGGCGGGTGGCATCGCTGCCACCAGCCTGAGCTGGATGCGCAAGGGGCTGCCCGATGTGCAGTGCGCGCTGAACGGCATTCTCGCGGGCCTCGTCGCCATCACCGCCAATTGTCATATCGTCACCACGAGCAATGCGGTTCTTATCGGCGCGGGCGGCGGGCTTGTGTGTTATGCGGCAAGCGCGCTTCTGGCGCGGCTTGAAATCGACGATGCGGTCGATGCCGTGCCGGTTCATCTCGCCGCCGGTATCTGGGGCACGCTCGCGGTTGCGCTGCTGGGCGACGCCTCGCTCTTTCCCGAGGGTCATACGCGGGTTGAGCAGTTCGGCGTTCAGGCGCTCGGCGTTGCCGCCGCGGGCTGCTTCGCCTTCGGCGTTTCCTATGTCGTGCTGCGCATCATCGACCGCTTCCTGCCGCTCCGCGTTTCGTCGGATGCCGAGCGTGTCGGTCTCAATATTGCCGAGCATGGCGCCTCTTCCGCGCTTCTCGATGTGCTGGGCGCGATGGAGGGGCAGGCCGCCCGCGGCGATTTCTCCAGGCCGCTTCATGTCGAGCCCTTCACGGAGGCAGGCGAGATGGCGAGCCGCTACAATCTCGTTCTCGACAAGTTCAACAGCGAGGTGCGTGTTCGTGAGCGTACGGCCAACGAGTTGCGCGATGCGCGCGACGTGGCCGAGCTTGCCAATGCCTCCAAGTCGCAGTTCCTCGCCAATATGAGCCATGAGCTGCGCACCCCGCTCAATGCGATCATCGGTTTTTCGGAAGTCATGAACGGTGAGTTGTTCGGGCCGATCGAGAACGAGCGCTACAAGGATTATGTCGGCGATATCCATAAATCCTCCAGCCATCTTCTCAGCCTCATCAACGATATTCTCGACCTCTCCAAGATCGAGGCCGACCGTTACGAGCTTTACGAAGAAGAGCTTGAGGTATTCGACGTCGTTGCGAGCTGCGAGAAGATGATGCGTCACCGCTCCGAGGAAGCCGGGGTCAATCTCGATGTCACGGTCGAGGAGGGCTTGCCGCTTCTCATGGCCGACAAGCGCGCGCTTCGTCAGATCGTGCTCAATCTCGTCTCGAATGCGGTCAAGTTCACGCCCAAGGGCGGCAATATCGAACTGGCCGCCTTCCTGGAACCCGATCACCGCATGGCCTTCCGCGTCACCGATACGGGCATCGGCATGGAGAAGAAGGACATTCCGGTCGCTTTCGAGCCCTTCCGCCAGATCGGCAAGGAAAGCTCGGTCTATTCGACGGAGGGGACGGGCCTCGGCCTGCCGCTCACCCGTGCGCTTGCCCGGATGCACGGGGCGTCCCTCGTCATCGAATCCGAGCCCGGCATCGGTACGACGATCACAATCCGCATGCCGCATGAGCGCACCATGCTTGCGGAGCAGAGGGTCGCCAGCTAGGCGCTTGTGCTCCGCATTACCCGGATACTTCAACATTGATGCTTCACAGGACACGCGCGCCTTTATAGTGTCCCCTCGCAATTCCTCGCGAAGGAGACAGTTTCATGGCCGATATCGCCGCCCGCCCTCGCCGCAGCGTTCTTTACATGCCGGGTTCCAATGCCCGCGCACTCGAAAAGGCGAGGGGGCTTCCCGCCGATGCGCTGATCCTCGACATGGAAGACGCGGTTGCGCCGGATGCCAAGGAAGAGGCGCGGGCCCAGGTTTGCGCCGCCGTCAAGCAGGGTGGTTATGGCAAGCGCGAGATCGCGATCCGCGTGAACGGGCTCGATACGCCCTGGGGAGCGGACGATATCAAGGCTGCCGTCGCCGCCGGGCCGGACGCGATCCTCGTACCGAAGATCAATTCCGCCGATGATGTGGAGCGCGCCGAGGAGGCGCTCAGCGATGCGGGCGCCAAAAGCAATATCCAGCTCTGGTGCATGATCGAGACGCCGCTTGCGACCCTCAACATTCAGTCCATTGCGCAGAAGGCGCGAGAGCCGGGTAGCCGCATGAGCGTCTGGGTCATGGGCACGAACGATATCGCGAAGGAGTTGCGCGCCGCGCACACACCGGACCGCCTGCCGATGATGACATCGCTCGGACTCGCGCTCGTCGCCGCGCGCGCCTATGGTCTTGTCATTCTCGATGGCGTCTATAACGACATCAAGAACGAGGAAGGCTTTGTCGCGGTTTGCGAGCAGGGCCGCGACATGGGCTTTGACGGCAAGACGCTGATCCACCCCTCCCAGGTCGGGCCTTGCAACACGATCTTCTCGCCGGACCCGGAAACGGTGGCCTTCGCGCGCAAGACCATTGAGGCGTTCGAGCTGCCGGAGAACAAAGGCAAGGGTGTGCTGAAAGTGGATGGGCGTATGGTCGAGATCCTGCACGCCGAGATCGCGCGGCGCACGGTCGCCATCGCGGACGCCATTGCGGAGCTTGAAAAAGCGAGCTGACGGGAGAGGCCGATGAAGAGCAACAGCCTTGGAACGGGCATCGTTTTCGAGAGCGCGCGCAAGAAAGACGGAGACGGCAAATGACCGGAGCGGATGCCAGGACGAGCGCCAAAACGAACGCCAAGACGAACGCGAAGACCAACGAAGGCAACTACTTCGAGGACTTCAAGGTCGGGCAGGTGCTGCGCCACGCCACGCCGCGCACGATCACGCAAGGCGATGTCGCGCTTTATCAGGCGCTGTTCGGTTCGCGCTTCGTGCTGCAGTCTTCTGCCGAGACCGCGAGGACGGCGGGCTATAAGTCTGCGCCCGTCGACGACATGCTCGCCTTCCACATCGTCTTCGGCAAGACCGTGCCGGATGTCTCGCTCAATGCAGTCGCCAATCTCGGTTATGCCGATTGCCGCTTCCTGAAGCCCGTCTTTCCCGGCGATACGCTCTCGGCGGAATCGAAAGTGATCGGCCTCAAGGAAAACTCGAATGGCGAGACGGGTGTCGTCTATGTCCGTTCCGAGGGGCGCAATCAGGCGGGCGAGATCGTCCTTGAATATGTGCGCTGGGTGATGGTGCGCAAGCGCGACAAGGCTTCCCCCGCGCCGGAAAAAGACGTGCCGCATCTGCCCGCCGCCGTCCGCGCGGAGTATCTTTGCGCGCCCGAGGGCACCTCATTCAGGAATTTCGACACGGTCGCTTCCGGTTCGCCCCATCTCTGGGACGATTATGGGAAGGGCGAGCGGATCGATCATGTGGACGGCATCACCATCGAGGAAGCCGAACACATGATGGCCACGCGGCTCTACCAGAACACCGCGAAGGTTCATTTCAATCAGTATACGGAAGGTAAGGGCCGCTTCGGCCGCCGTCTCATCTATGGCGGCCATGTGATCTCGCTGGCCCGTGCGCTTTCCTTCAACGGTCTCGGTAATGCCGTTTTAATCGCGGCCATCAATGGCGGCCGTCACGTTGCGCCCTGTTTCGGCGGCGACACGGTGTTTGCCTGGTCGGAAATTCTCGACAAGGCGGAGGTGAGGGGGCGCGATGATCTCGGCGCGCTCCGGGTCCGTACATTTGCGACGAAAGATAAACCTTGCGGTGAGTTTCCCGGACCGCAGGAAAAGGGCTATGAGGATGGGGTCATCCTCGATCTCGACTACTGGGTACTCATGCCGCGACGGTGAGCGGAGCTTTGGGTATCCAATTTTGAGCTCCGGGTTATCATCAGGTGTAACACTCGCGGGCAAAGGAGCAGCGCCATGCTTTCCTCAGGCACGGACGGGCAGACAGGTTCTTCGCAGACCACGCAGATGCGCTCGCCGGAGAGCGTTGCCTTCGAGAATGCGTGGAACGCATCGCGGGGCGGCCTCGTTGTGCCGCTGCGCAGTGCCATCGATCTTCGCCGCTTCGCGCCTTTCGCACCCTGGTTTGCGATCATCGAGCCCGATCCGAAGTCGGTGGCGCTTCCTTTCCGTCTCACCGGTTCGGGGTTTCGCGATTTCTTCGGCCATGATCTCACCGGCGTGGATTATCTGGCGCTCGCCGATCCCGCGATCCGGCAGCATGCCTATGATTGCGTCATGGCCTGTCTGGATACGCCTTGCGGGCTCTGGCAGTCGACGCCCGCGACCACGGCGGAAGGCGGCTCGATCAATTATGAGTACACAATCCTGCCGATTTCCAAGCGGGACAGCGTGGTCGACCTTATCGGCATCTTCGTGAATTTCGAGGCGAAGCCCTTCGACGATCTGCCGGGGCTTTCCCGCATCGAGCGCTCGACCGTCTGGCAATGGCTCGATATCGGTCACGGTGTGCCGCCCGACGAACTCACCGGTGGCGCCCCGTTCGGCTGAGCCTCACAGGTCTCCCGGATAGATATAGGCAAGCGTCGCGAGGCAGATGGCGACGAGCCTTTCCGCGCCCTCCCCGTCCTCGCAGAAGACACGCGTCTCCACCACGCATTGCCGCCGCCCCGCCTTCACCACCTCGCCGCGCGCCATCGCGCGTATGCCGAGTGCGGGCCGCACGAGGTTCAGCTTGTATTCCGAGGTGACGAGGCTCACTGCGCCTGCCGGCAGCATGGTCGAGGCGGCACAGCCGCTGGCATTGTCGGCGAGATAGCCGATCACGCCGCCGTGGATATAGCCGTTGTTCTGGGTGAGGTCGGGCCGGTTCTCCACCGTCAGTTCCGCCCGTCCGGGTTCCACCTTGCCCACCTTGGCCCCCACCAGCTTGGAGAAGGGCTGCTCTGTCAGCACGCGTGTCACCCGGTCGAACGGCGACTCACCGTCCGGCAAGAGACCGGGAATCGTTCCTGCACTCATATCTGTACTCATATCTGTACTCATGGCGTCATCCTCGCTGGCGAAGTCATGACGCATCCTGCGCGCGCTTTGTTGCGAAGGCTTCGCAGTTTCATGCAAAGCATGTTGCGGCGACGCCTTTGCCCCAGCGTTTTCGGGCTCTTTTCGCTTTCGGGTTTCTTGCAAAGGCTTTTGCGCGGATCTCGTTTGCGTTCCTTGGCCATGACAGCGTCAGGGTATTTGCCATGAACGCCGCCGCGCGATAAACAACGGGACAACACATGCGGGTCCGTCCGGGCCCGCCGTTCTTCTTGTTGCCCGAACGGGGTTCTTCGGATGGCTGAACAGCGACAAGCCGTAGAGAGGCCGCTCTCTCCGCATCTCCAGATCTATCGCGTCACGATCACCATGGCGATGTCGATCCTGCATCGCATTGTCGGCGTCGCGCTTTACGGTGGCACGGCGCTTGTCGCCTGGTGGCTGATCGCCACTGCCTCGGGGCCGGATGCCTATGCCGTCTTCCAGTCGGTTGCCGGCTCATGGTTCGGCCAGCTTGTGCTGATCGGTTTCACCTGGGCGCTGCTGCATCATCTCTTTGGCGGCATCCGCTATCTCTTGTGGGACGAGATCATTGCGACCTCGCCAAAGGCCGCCGACACGATCTCCTGGATCGCGATCGTCGCCGCGCTGGCGGGCACCGTTCTCGTCTGGGCCGTCATCTTTTCCATGCGGGGGGTAATCTGATGTCCGCAGCGAAAAAGGATATGCGTACGCCGCTTGGCCGCGTTCTTGCGCATGGCTCGGCGAAGTCCGGCACCGGCGACCACATCCGCCAGCGCATCACGGCGGTGGCGATGGTGCCGCTCGCGCTCTTCTTCACCGGCTTCCTCGTCGCGCTGACTGGCGCCGACTACGAAACCGCGCGGAGCTGGCTCGGCAATCCGCTCGTTTCCATTGCCGCCCTGCTCCTCGTCGTCGCCGCGATCATGCATATGCGTATCGGCATGCAGATCGTCATCGAAGACTATGTGACGGGCGCCTTGCTGCGCAGCATCGCCCTTATCGCCAATTTCTTTTTCGCCTATGCCGTTGGTCTCGCCTGCCTCTACGCAGTCGTGAAGATCGGCTTCGGCGTCTGATCCCGTTCCCTTAAAAAACGTCGAGACCACGTCATGACGGCTGCTTACGAGTTCCACGATCACACATTCGACGTCGTTGTCGTCGGTGCCGGCGGTGCCGGCCTTCGCGCCACGCTTGGCTGCGTCGAGAAGGGGCTTCGCACCGCGAACATCACCAAGGTGTTCCCGACCCGCAGCCACACCGTCGCGGCGCAGGGCGGTGTTGCCGCCTCGCTCGGCAATATGGGGCCGGATGACTGGCGCTGGCACATGTATGACACGGTGAAGGGGTCGGACTGGCTCGGCGATCAGGACGCCATCGAATATCTTTGCCGCCAGGCACCCGAAGCTGTCTACGAACTCGAACATTTCGGCGTGCCCTTCTCGCGCACCGAAGACGGCCGGATCTATCAGCGGCCCTTCGGCGGCATGACCACGAATTTCGGCGAAGGCATCGCCCAGCGCACCTGCGCCGCTGCCGACCGTACCGGCCATGCGATGCTGCACACGCTTTACGGCCAGTCGGTTCGCCACAATGCCGAGTTCTATATCGAATATTTCGCCATCGACCTCATCATGGATGACGATGGTGCCTGCCGTGGCGTCGTCGCGCTCGACATGGCGACCGGCGAGATCCACCGCTTCCGCGCCTCGCTCGTCATTCTCGCGACGGGCGGCTATGGCCGCGCCTATTTCTCCGCCACCTCCGCCCATACCTGCACGGGCGACGGCAATGCGATGGTGCTGCGCGCCGGTCTGCCGCTTCAGGACATGGAGTTCGTCCAGTTCCATCCGACCGGCATCTACGGTGCGGGCTGCCTCATCACGGAAGGGTCGCGCGGCGAGGGCGGCTATCTCACCAATTCCGAGGGTGAGCGCTTCATGGAGCGTTATGCGCCCTCGGCGAAAGACCTTGCCTCGCGCGATGTCGTCTCGCGCTCGATGACGATCGAAATTCGCGAAGGCCGTGGTGTCGGTCCGAACAAGGACCACATCTTCCTTCACCTCGACCATCTGGACCCTGCGATCCTTGCCGAGCGCCTTCCGGGCATTTCGGAGAGCGCGCGCATCTTCGCGGGCGTCGACGTCACGAAGGAGCCGATCCCGGTGCTCCCCACCGTCCATTACAACATGGGCGGCATTCCGACGAACTTCCACGGCGAAGTGCTGACGCTGAAGGACGGCAACCCGGATACGGTCGTACCGGGCCTGATGGCGGTTGGCGAAGCAGCCTGCGTCTCGGTTCACGGTGCGAACCGTCTCGGCTCCAACTCGCTGATCGACCTTGTGGTCTTCGGCCGCGCGGCGGGACTTCGCGCCGCCGAGCTCGTGAAGCCGGGCCAGCGCCAGCCGGAACTTCAGAGCGGTTCGGGCGAGATGGCGATTGCGCGCCTCGACAAGTACCGCAATGCCAAGGGTTCGACGCCCACCGCCGAGCTTCGCTTGCAGATGCAGCGCGCCATGCAGGAAGACGTCGCCGTGTTCCGTACCGGCGAGACGCTGCAGTCGGGCGTGAAGCGCGTGGCGGAGGTTCATGCGGCCAAGTCGGATATCAAGGTTTCCGACCGCTCGCTGATCTGGAATTCGGATCTCATCGAGACGCTCGAATTTGACAATCTCATCGTGCAGGCGACTGCAACCGTGAATGGCGCGGTCAACCGTGAGGAAAGCCGCGGTGCCCATGCCCGCGAGGACTTCCCCGATCGCGACGATGTGAACTGGATGAAGCACACGCTGTGCTGGGTGGACGACTCGAGCGGCAAGCCGACCATCGACTACCGTCCGGTTCACGCCTACACGCTTTCAAACGACATCGACTACATCAAGCCAAAGGCGCGCGTGTACTAATTCGCGCATGAGGGTCTAGATCATGGTTCAGTTCACACTGCCGAAAAATTCCAAGATCACCGAGGGCGAGACCTTCAAGGCCGCGCCGGATGCGAAGAACGTGAAGCGTTTCCGCATCTATCGCTGGTCGCCGGACGACACGTCGAACCCGCGCATCGACACCTACGAGGTCGATCTCGACAAGTGCGGGCCGATGGTTCTGGACGCGCTCATCAAGATCAAGAACGAGGTCGACCAGACGCTGACCTTCCGTCGCTCCTGCCGTGAAGGTATTTGCGGTTCCTGCGCCATGAATATCGACGGCGCGAACACGCTGGCCTGCACCAAGGGCATCGACGAGGTGAAGGGCGACGTCAAGATCTACCCGCTGCCGCACATGCCGGTGATCAAGGATCTCGTGCCCGACCTCACCAATTTCTATGCGCAGCACGCCTTCATTGAGCCCTGGCTGCAGACGAAGTCGCCGACGCCGGAAAAGGAATGGCGCCAGAGCCATGAAGACCGCGAAAAGCTCGACGGTCTCTATGAGTGCATTCTCTGCGCCTGCTGCTCGACGTCGTGCCCGTCCTACTGGTGGAACGGCGACCGCTATCTCGGCCCCGCCGCGCTCTTGCAGGCCTATCGCTGGCTCATCGACAGCCGCGACGAAGCAACCGGCGAACGTCTCGATGATCTGGAAGACCCGTTCCGCCTCTACCGCTGCCACACCATCATGAATTGCGCGAAGACCTGCCCGAAGGGATTGAACCCCGCCAAGGCCATCGCGGAAATCAAGAAGATGATGGTGGAGCGGCAGGCCTGACGGCTCGCCTGTGGCGCGGCTCGTTCCGCTCTGCGCCAGCTATTCAATGGCAGAGGTCGCCTGCCTGCGCTCCATGCTCGCCGCCTACGGCATACCGACAATGGTGAGCGGCTATTGGCATGTTCGCAATGACTGGTTTCTCGTCTTTGCGTTCGGCGGTGTGCATCTCCACGTGTTCGATCACCATGCTGCGGCTGCCCAGGCCCTGATCGTTCCTGTCGAGGACTATGTGAACGATCTCGAATCCGAGCCGCGTGCGATCCTGCGTGCGCCGCTCCGTGTTCTCGTCGCGCTCGCCGTCTACTATTTCACCGGCGCTCCCGCACCGCTCTGGATCACCAAGCGCCGCTTCCTGTCGGAGCAAGCAGCATAGCATCTGACCGCGGAGCCGGCATCATGATCCGTAGGCGGACATATATGCGGGGAAAGAGGCCGGCCCGTGCCGGTCTTTGGGGAGGGGCACGGGCCGTGGCGTCGGCTCTTGAGGGATGCTGACGCCGGGAGGAAGGGCGGGCGAGAGGGGTGGGGGAGACCAGCGCCCGCCTGTCATGACAAACGGGCGGGGATTTCTTTTCCGGCGCGGCACGGCAGAAATTTTTTCGGGTCCCCCGATTTTTTCAAATGGGGGATATCCGAGGCGGATATCCGGCGGACTTGTCCTCGCCCCGTGAACATCTCCGGCATATGTGACGGTTGCGTGACGTTTCGATGACGGTGAGCGCGCTTTATCCCCGCCTGCTTGACACATGCTTATATTTTGATAATTGTCGAAATATGGAATTAGAAACCGCCGTCACCGCCCTGTCCGCCCTTGCGCAGGAAACGCGCCTCGCAATTTTTCGCGCTCTTGTCCGCGCCCATGCGCCGGGCAAAGAGGAGGGCGGCCTCGCTGCGGGCGAGATCGCGGCGGCGCTCGATGTGGCGCCGGCCACTTTATCCTTTCATCTCAAGGAGTTACTTCACGCCGGCCTGATCGATCAGCGCCGCGAGGGCCGCTCCCTTATCTACAAGGCGGATCTCACCGCCATGCTCGGCCTCACCGCCTATCTGCTCGAAGATTGCTGCCAGGGTGCTTGCGGGAGTTTGTCCCCCTGTGTTCCGGAGGGTGTAGAACGGGTGGCCGTTCCCGCCCGCTGCCGAGATTATCCTTATACGGAGTAAAGTTCCATGACCGGCGCTACCAAACCCTACAATGTCCTCTTTCTGTGCACCGGCAATTCGGCGCGCAGCATCCTCGCGGAAGCCTACATGAACTCGCTGCCCGGCGGGCGCTTCAAGGCCTATAGTGCGGGCAGTCATCCGGGCGGTACGGTCAATCCGCATGCGCTGGATTTGCTGCAGACGGCAGGTCTGCCGGTTGCCGGTCTGCGTTCCAAATCCTGGGATGAGTTTGCCGTGCCCGGTGCGCCTCGCATGGATTTCGTCTTTACCGTCTGCGACAACGCAGCGGGTGAGGTCTGCCCGATCTGGCCGGGTCAGCCGATGACGGCGCATTGGCCCTTTCCGGATCCTGCCGCCTTCGAAGGAAGCGACACGGAAAAGCGAGCTGTCTTTCTCGATGTCTTCCGCCAGATCCGTGCGCGTGTCGACATCTTCACCAACCTGCCGATCCATTCGCTCGACAAGCTTTCGCTCCAGAAGCGCATCGATGAAATCGGATACGATCCGGCAAAGGCAATCTGAATGACGCATACTGACGAACCTCGCCGTCTCGGCTTCCTCGACCGCTGGCTTACGCTCTGGATCTTTCTCGCCATGGCATTCGGCACGGCGCTCGGCACTTTGTGGCCGGCACTTCCCGCCATGCTTGAAGGGTTTTCCATCGGCTCGACGAACCTGCCCATTGCGGCCGGCCTTCTGCTGATGATGTATCCGCCGCTTGCGCGTGTGCGTTACGAGGAGCTGCCGCGTATCTTCGAAGACCGCAAGGTGCTGGTATTGTCGCTCGTGCAGAACTGGCTGATCGGGCCGTTCCTCATGTTCGGCCTTGCCGTTTTCTTCCTGCGTGACGAGCCGGCCTATATGACGGGCCTGATCCTTATCGGGCTTGCGCGTTGTATTGCGATGGTCATCGTCTGGAATCAGCTTGCGCGTGGCAGTAACGAATATGTGGCCGCGCTCGTTGCCTTCAACAGCGTGTTCCAGCTCATCTTCTTCAGCGTTTATGCGTGGTTCTTTCTTGCCGTACTGCCGCCCTTCTTCGGTCTTGAGGGGCAGATTATCGAAGTGAGTTTCTGGGTCATCGCAGGTGCGGTGCTGCTCTATCTCGGCGTGCCCTTTGCGGCGGGTTATCTCACGCGCCGCTTTCTCCGGCCGCGTATCGGTGCCGAGCGTTACGACAATGGCTTCGTGCCGCGCATCGCGCCGCTCACGCTTGTTGCGCTGCTCTTCACCATCGTCGTCATGTTTGCGCTGAAGGGCGAAGCGGTTCTCGCACTCCCTCTCGATGCGCTTCGGATCGCCGTTCCGCTCGCGCTCTATTTCCTCATCATGTTCCTGGTGAGCTTTGCAATGAGCCGTCTGCTCGGCGCCGATTATCCGCGCACGGTGTCGCTTTCCTTCACGGCGGCGAGCAATAATTTCGAACTCGCCATCGCGGTTGCGATTGCCGCTTTCGGTATTTCCTCGTCCGTCGCCTTCGCGACCGTTATCGGGCCGCTTGTCGAGGTGCCGGTGCTGATTGCGCTTGTCGGTGTCGCGCTTCGCCTGCGGGAACGCTGGTTCGAGGGCGTGCCACAAACCGCGGGCGAATAAGAAAAGGCCCGCATCCTGCGATGCGGGCCTGATCGTTCCCGACGCAGTTGAAGGAAGATTATTCCTTCGTCTGGTCCGCCGGGGCCGCAGTCTCCTCGCCCGGCGTTTCTTCCATCGGCGTGACTGCTTCACCGTTCATATCGTCTGCGGCTTCTTCCATCGCCTCACCGACTTCGTCGGCAGCTTCTTCCATCGCTTCGCCGGCATCGTCCATGGCGTCGCCGGTTGCATCCGCCGCATCTTCAGCGGCCTCCTCGGTGGCGTCCACGGCGTCGCTCGTGGCTTCCTCGACGGCATCCGCTGCATTGTCAGCGGCTTCTTCGGTGGCGTCCGCAGCGTCGCTCGTGGCTTCCTCGGTGGTGTTCGCTGCGTCGTCAGCGGCTTCGTCGGTTGCGTCCGCGGCATCCTCAGCCGCTTCCTTGGCGGCATCCATCGCGTCGGATGCGGCTTCACCGACCTGGTCCATTGCGTCCTGAACCGTCGTGTCTTCCGGGTTCATCATCCGGTATCCGATCACCAGAACCACCGCGATCACGATGATGGCGATAGCGGTTTTCATGAAATTGGACATGATATTTTCCTCTCGGCGGTCTTCTCGCCTTGTTTTCACCCCGGCCGCATATAGGCGGCCCCATCAGGCTTCCCGTCATTATCTCGCACGGATTAGTCAGGTGCCCGGACCGATGTTAGTGATGATTTGGGGCAAATTGCCACCGTGAAACGGTCGATTATTGGAAATCTTTTATTCGTGTGGATACGGAGTCATGCTCAAAAAGGGGCCAAATGGCCGCTACGTAAGGAGCGTAGTACTACTCCACACGCCCCTTGCCGTTCCTTCACGCGCTGGGCTAAGTAGGCTTGTCATATATTAAGCCGAACAGGGAGACGCGGCCCGCGCAAGCGGCGCGCGGGACGACAAGGATGGCCAGAGAGCTCACACATTTCATTGGCGGCGCGCATGTTCAGGGCAAGAGCGGGCGTTTTCTTGATGTCACCAATCCGAATACGGGCGAAATAATCGCGCATACGCCGCTTGCGAGCGCCGCAGAGCTTCGCAGCGCCGTTGACGTGGCAGCGAAGGCATTTCCGGGCTGGGCGGCGACCAATCCGCAGCGCCGCGCCCGCGTCATGTTCGAGTTCAAGCGTCTGCTCGAAGCGAACATGAACGAACTTGCCGAGATGCTTTCCTCCGAGCACGGAAAGGTCATCGCGGATTCGAAGGGCGACGTCCAGCGCGGCCTTGAAGTGATCGAGTTTGCCTGCGGTATTCCGCATCTCATGAAAGGTGAGTATACGGAAGGTGCCGGCCCCGGCATCGACATGTATTCGATGCGCCAGCCGCTCGGCGTCGTGGCGGGCATCACGCCTTTTAATTTCCCCGCCATGATTCCGATGTGGATGTTCGGCGTAGCCATTGCCTGCGGCAATACCTTCATCTGCAAGCCCTCCGAGAAAGATCCCTCGGTGCCGATCCGCCTTGCCGAACTCTTCATGGAAGCAGGGGCGCCTGCCGGTGTCCTCAATGTCGTGAATGGCGACAAGGAAGCGGTCGATACGATCCTCACCGACCCGACGATCCAGGCGGTAAGCTTCGTCGGCTCGTCCGACATTGCGCAATATGTTTATGCAACGGGCGCCGCAAACGGCAAGCGGGTGCAGGCTATGGGCGGCGCCAAGAACCATGCCATCATCATGCCCGATGCCGATATGGACCAGGTTGTGAACGATCTCATCGGTGCGGGTTACGGTTCGGCGGGCGAACGCTGCATGGCGATCTCGGTCGCCGTGCCGGTTGGCGAGGACACGGCCGAGCGTCTTGTTGAAAAGCTTGTGCCGCGTGTGCAGGCGCTCAAGGTCGGACCGTCCAATGCGGCGGACAGTGATTATGGCCCCGTCGTTACCAAGGCGCATCTCGACAAGGTGAGTTCCTATATCGACATGGGCGTGAAGGAAGGCGCGAAGCTGCTGGTCGACGGGCGCGGTTTCAAGCTTCAAGGCTATGAAAACGGCTTCTTCCTTGGCGGTTCGCTGTTCGATCATGTGACGCCGGACATGCAGAGCTACAAGGACGAGATCTTCGGTCCCGTCCTGCAGATCGTCCGCGCAAAGGATTTCGAGGAGGCGGCTTCGCTGCCGACGAAGCATCAATATGGCAATGGCGTTGCGATCTATACGCGCGACGGCGATGCGGCCCGCACCTTCGCATCCAATGTTCAGGTCGGCATGGTCGGCATCAATGTGCCGATCCCGGTGCCGCTCGCCTATCACACCTTTGGCGGCTGGAAGCGTTCGGCCTTCGGCGACACCAACCAGCACGGGCCGGAAGGCGTGAAATTCTGGACGCGGATCAAGACTGTCACCTCGCGCTGGCCGGGCGGCGGCGTTAAGGAAGGTTCGTCCTTCGTCATTCCGACCATGAAGTAAGCGACTCCGTTTTGCGTTATGCCTTTCGTGGGGCGTAATGCTGTGGAGCTTGTTCGAATTGCGCGGCGAGCCTGACGAGGTGTTGCATGCGGATGTCTCTTCCAATCGGTGATTGTGGATGATGGCCGAGCCTTTGTGTTCATGTGGTGTTCTTCTGATGTCCGGCAGGTCATGAGTTCAGGACCGCTTGCTCCCTATCGCGAAAAGATTGCCCGCGGCGAAATTGCCGAGGACGTTGCGCAGGCGCATGCCGTCGAGCGGTTGCAGCATCTCGCCGATGAACTGGCGGAATGGAAACCCGGCAAGAAGGCGGGGCCGCTTGCCGTTCTCGGTCTCGGAAAAGCGGTGACGCCGCCTGAAGGCCTTTACATCTGGGGCGGGGTCGGGCGCGGTAAGTCCATGCTCATGGACCTCTTTTTCGAGACGGTGGAAATCGCGCCGAAGCGTCGCGTTCATTTCCACGCCTTCATGCAGGAGGTGCATGAACGTATCTTCGACTGGCGGCAGAAGGAGAAGGAGGGAAAGGTCAAGGGCTCGGATCCCATTCCACCCGTGGCCGATATGATCGCAGGGGAAGCGGCACTTCTCTGCTTCGACGAATTCCAGGTTCACGACATCGCCGATGCCTCCATCCTCGGACGCCTCTTTTCGCAGCTTTTCGAGCGCGGTGTCGTCGTGGTGGCGACCTCAAACCGTGCGCCGGACGGGCTCTATGAAGGCGGGCTCAACCGGCACCGCTTTCTGCCCTTCATCGACCTGGTGAAAACGAAGATGGATGTGCTGCATCTGGATAGCGCGACGGATTATCGCCTCGACCGTATCAAGGGCTTGCCCATCTATTACACACCGCTTGGACCGCAAGCCGATGCTGCGCTCGACGATGCCTTCGAGAAGCTGACGGACTCGACCCATGGTGAGCCGGTGACATTGTCGCTGAAAAGCCGTGCGGTGGAGGTACCCGAGGCACGGCACGGCGTGGCGCGCTTTTCCTTCGCCGACCTTTGCGCGCGGCCACTCGGTGCGGCCGACTACCTCAAGATTGCGCAATGCTTTCACACCGTCATCATACGCGATGTGCCGGTGATGGGGCCGGAGCGGCGCAACGAGGCGAAGCGTTTCGTGACGCTTATCGACGCGCTTTATGAGGCGAAAGTGAAGCTCATTCTATCGGCGGATGCGCCCCCCCTCTCGCTCTACGAGGAGGGTGACGGCGCGTTCGAATTCGAGCGCACCGTGTCGCGGCTGATGGAAATGCAGAGTGCGGATTATATGGAACTCAGAAGCGCCGACTGAGTGCTTTTCAACGGCCCGTATCAGGCGAGCGCGAAGGGCGAAGGCCGAGGCCCGTGGTGGGCTTGTTCGTGGCGTTCGAGGCATCGGCGAACTTCTGCGCGGAAGCGTCGGGCGCCATGTCGAGCCGATAATTCCAGGATTGGCCGAAAGTCGCCGACATCATGCCGAAGGCGATCGTCTGCTTTGGCTCGGTGCGTGATGTTTTCCGTGCGATTTCGAGCGAGAAATCGCGGGCGGCCCGACGGTCCACGGGCGCAAAGCCAAGCAACATCGGGTCGAGGTCGGCGGCGGCAATGGTCGTTTCCTCTACCTCGCCATCCTTGTTCCGCAGGAGGGCAATGACGCCTCCGAAGTCCCCCTTCGTTGCCGTGGAGCCCCGCTCCTCGCAGAAGGAACGGCCTTCGCGCAGGGCGGCTTCGAGGAAACGGCAATCCTTGCCCGTGAGCGCGGAAAGCGCATGTTCGCCCAGATCGCGGCCGGTCATGATGGAGGAGGAAATGCCGGCGATGGTGAGAACCTCGCCGATGGTAAGAGCGCCAATTGCCGGCGCTGCGCAACCCGACAGCGCGAGAAGACCCAAACCGGCCAACGCGGCGCGGGGTGCGTTCGGGAATCTCGTGAAGTTATTGCGACGGATCGTCTGCTTCATTACGCACGCCCCCAAACCAACTGGTCCCAACGGGGTGAAAATTTACGCCTGCCGGGACTTCTGCGCGGATCCCTCGGACCGTGCGCTAGCCCGCGCTGCACCCCTGAACATCGCGGGTCAACCTTTACGTTGGGTAAAAATCATGGGCTTCGGCAAGCATCTGTGTCAACGCGAGACAGGTTTCGTAGTTAATATCCTGACTGCGAAGAACATGACCTTTTCCATGCTTACGTTGCGGAGCGCGCGGATTCACGCTACTAGGCTGCGAGGTTAACCACGACGCACGCATATCGGAGGCTTTTCACACCATGGCGCGCAAGAAAATCGCACTCATCGGCGGCGGCCAGATTGGCGGCACGCTGGCTCATCTCGCCGCTCTCAAGGAGCTTGGCGACGTTGTCATCTTCGATATCGCGGAGGGCCTGCCTCAGGGCAAGGCTCTCGATCTCGCGCAGTCGGGTCCGGTCGAGGGCTATAACTCTGCTCTGTCCGGCACCAACAGCTACAAGGACATCAAGGGCGCCGACGTCGTGATCGTCACTGCCGGTGTTCCGCGCAAGCCCGGCATGAGCCGTGACGACCTGCTCGGCATCAACCTCAAGGTGATGGCGCAGGTCGGCGAAGGCATCGCGAAATACGCGCCCAATGCTTTTGTCATTTGCATCACCAACCCGCTCGACGCCATGGTCTGGGCGCTGCGTCAGTTCTCCGGCCTGCCTCACAACAAGGTTGTCGGCATGGCGGGTGTGCTCGACAGCGCGCGTTTCAGCTATTTCCTCTCCGAAGAATTCAATGTCTCGGTCGAGGACGTGACGGCTTTCGTTCTCGGCGGTCATGGTGACACGATGGTGCCGCTGGCCCGCTATTCGACAGTTGGCGGCATTCCGCTGCCCGACCTTGTAAAGATGGGGTGGACCACGAAAGAGAAGCTCGACAAGATCATCCAGCGCACCCGCGATGGTGGCGCCGAGATCGTTGGCCTTCTGAAGACGGGATCGGCCTTCTACGCGCCGGCGACCTCCGCCATCGATATGGCGGATGCGTACCTCAAGGACAAGAAGCGCGTTCTACCCTGTGCCGCCTATCTCAATGGCGAGTTTGGCGTGAAGGATATGTATGTCGGTGTGCCGGTGGTGGTCGGTGCGGGCGGTGTCGAACGCATCGTGGAGATCAACCTTAATGCCTCCGAGAAGAAGCAGTTCATGGGCTCGGTCAAGGCCGTGAAGGGGCTGGTCGATGCCTGCAAGAAAATCGATCCGGCCGTTGCCTCCGGCAAACCCGCAAAGGGCCGGGCTCTCAAGGGCAAGGCCCCGAAAGGCAAGGCAGCCGCGAAAAGGAAGTAATCCGTTTTGAAGCGGATCGGAAAGGGCGGGTCTTAGGGCCCGCCTTTTTTATTGGCATTTTGTGTGCCAATATGACTTGTTTGCAGGCAGATCATTTCCATATAATGCTCTTCATTAATCAGCGCCGGGGAGGCTCAGGAAATGAAACGTTTGATGGCTGCTGCAATCAGCCTGGTGGTGGCGATTGCCGCGATCGGTTTCGGTATCATCTGGTTTTTGCCTTCGGCGCAGGACGCGATCATGGCGCGCGTGGTCGCTTCGAATGTTGCCGTCACTACGGCGGTTCTCGATGAAGATGCGCTTCATGTCGTGCTGTGTGGTACCGGGTCGCCTGTACCGGACCCCGAGCGAGCGCAGTCCTGTGCCATCGTCTATGCGGGTGGCAAGGTTTTCATGGTCGATTCCGGGCTTGGCGGCTGGGAAAGGCTTGCCCGGTTTCGGCTTCCCGTTGATGACCTGACGGCTATTTTGCTGACCCATTTCCACTCCGATCACATCAGCGGTATTCCCGATATTGCGCTTAACAGCTGGGCCTCCGGCCGCCGCGAGGCGCTTGTTCTTTACGGCCCGCCCGGCGTCGAGACGGTCGCGAAGGGCTTCGACCTCGCGTACTCGCTTGATGATGGCTACCGGATTGCTCACCACGGAGCCGATTTCTTCGTTGCCGAAGGGGCGGACTATCTGCCGATCGTGGTCGATGTGCCGGACCGTCATGCAGGCGTTACCGTCTTCGATGAGGGCGGCGTCAAGGTTACGGCCTTCAGGGTCAGCCATGAGCCGGTCGACCAGGCTTATGGCTACAGGATCGATTACAAGGGGCGCTCCGTCGTCTTCAGCGGCGATACGAAGAAGGACGAGAATGTCGCGACGTTCGCCAGGGGCGCCGATGTGCTGATCCATGAGGCTCTTGCGGACCATATGGTGGGGCTGCTGGAGCAGGGGCTGGATGACACAGGCGACCGCCGCGCCAAGGTGATGCATGACATCCCCGATTATCACGCAACGCCTGTGCAGGCCGCGGAAATCGCCAACGAGGCAGGTGTGAAGCTGCTCGTCTACACGCATATCGTGCCCCGATTGCCGAATGCATTGGCGGAGAGGGTCTTTCTGCGCGGTGTCTCCGCCATACGAAGCGGTGGCGTCGAATTGGGCTATGACGGGCTCTATCTTGAGCTTCCGGCCGGTTCGGAAAAGATCGTCGAACACGACCTCCGCTGACGCAGCGTCATAAGCCGTAGCGCCACCGGCGGCGCTACGGAAACGGATTTCCAGAAAGAGAAAAGCCGCTATTACAGGCGCGGGCGTGACGATCTCCCGGTTGCGCCCACCCGCTCGGGTGGTATAACTCCGAGCCATCCGACATACCTATCGGTCGATTTTTTTCCTTCTGGCGACGCGGATTCCCGCGCCGCTCTCCAGCCGGACGGTTTTTCATGAATATTCACGAATACCAGGCCAAGGCCGTGCTCGCGAAGTACGACGTGCCGGTGCCCCGCGGGCATGCGGCGTTCACTCCCGAAGAAGCAGTGGCGAAGGCCAAGGAACTGGGCGGGCCGGTTTGGGTCGTCAAGGCGCAGATTCATGCGGGCGGCCGCGGCAAGGCCGGCGGCGTCAAGGTGGTGAAGTCGATCGAGGATGTCGAGAAGGAGGCAAAGCGCCTTCTCGGTTCAACACTCGTCACGCACCAGACGGGCCCCGAAGGCAAGGAAGTGCATCGCCTCTACATCGAGGAAGGCTCCTCGATCGAACGCGAACTCTACCTCTCCGTGCTTGTCGATCGCGCGACTTCGCGCATTTCCTTCATCGTTTCGACTGAAGGCGGCATGGATATCGAGGAAGTTGCGGCAAAGACGCCGGAAAAGATTCTCAGCTTCTCGGTTGACCCCGCCTCGGGCATCAGCAGCTTCCATGGCCGTAAGGTGGCTTATGCACTGGGTCTCGAAGGCGATCAGGTGAAGAAGGGCGTTGCCCTCATCGAAAAGCTCTACAAGGCCTTCGTTAGCGAAGACATGAGCATGCTCGAGATCAACCCGCTCGTCGTCACGGGCGAGGGCGATGTGGTCTGCCTCGACGCGAAGGTGAATTTCGACTCGAACGCGCTTTACCGCCACAAGGATATCGTCGAGTTGCGCGACCTTACGGAAGAAGATCCGGCGGAAGTCGAGGCGTCCAAGTACGACCTCAACTACATCAAGCTCGACGGCAAGATCGGTTGCATGGTGAACGGCGCGGGCCTTGCCATGGCGACGATGGATATCATCAAGCTCTATGGCTCCGAACCTGCGAACTTCCTCGATGTCGGCGGTGGCGCGACCAAGGAAAAGGTGACGGCCGCCTTCAAGATCATCCTCTCCGACTCGAGCGTTGAAGGCATTCTCGTCAACATCTTCGGGGGCATCATGCGCTGCGACATTATCGCGGAAGGCGTCGTTGCCGCCGCGAAGGAAGTGTCGCTCGGCGTACCGCTCGTCGTTCGTCTGGAAGGCACGAATGTCGATCTTGGCAAGAAGATCATGGCGGAATCCGGCTTGCCCATCATCTCCGCCGACAACCTCGCCGACGCGGCCGAGAAGATCGTCAAAGCCGTGAAGGAGGCCGCATAATGTCCGTTCTCGTCGACAAGAACACCAAGGTCATCTGTCAGGGCTTTACCGGCAATCAGGGTACGTTCCATTCGGAACAGGCGATTGCTTATGGCACGAAGATGGTTGGCGGCGTGAGCCCCGGCAAGGGCGGTACGAAGCATCTCGATCTTCCCGTTTTCAACACGGTTGCCGAAGCGGTCGAGAAGACGGGTGCGACGGCTTCCGCAATCTACGTTCCGCCGCCCTTCGCAGCCGACGCGATCCTTGAAGCCATCGATGCCGGTATCGAGCTTGCCGTCTGCATCACCGAGGGCATTCCCGTCCTCGACATGGTCAAGGTGAAGCGTGCGCTTTCGGGTTCGAAGACGCGCCTCGTCGGTCCGAACTGCCCTGGCGTCATCACGCCGGGCCAGTGCAAGATCGGCATCATGCCGGGCCATATTCACAAGCCGGGTTCGGTCGGCATCGTGTCGCGCTCGGGTACGCTGACCTATGAAGCGGTTGCCCAGACTACGGCGGCGGGCCTTGGTCAGACGACCTGCATCGGCATTGGCGGCGACCCCGTTAACGGCACGAACTTCATCGATTGCCTCGAGATGTTCCTTGGCGACCCCGACACGAAGTCGATGATCATGATCGGTGAAATCGGTGGCACGGCCGAAGAAGAGGCGGCTGAGTTCCTCAAGGCGTCCAAGGTGAAGAAGCCGGTCGTCGGCTTCATTGCGGGCGTCACGGCCCCTCCGGGCCGCCGCATGGGTCATGCGGGCGCGATCATCTCGGGCGGCAAGGGCGGTGCGGAAGACAAGATGGAGGCGATGCGCTCGGCCGGCATCACTGTCGCGGCTTCCCCCTCGGCGCTCGGCACGACGCTTGTCGAGGTTCTCGGCAAGTAATCGAGCTGTTATCTAGGTTATTCGAGCGGGGTGCCCGGGGTTCGGGCGCCCCGTTTCGTTATTTACGGCTTTCTTCGCCGTTTTTGGCATTTTGCGCCTGTTTGCTGCTTCGCCGGTGTTAATCCGTCACAGAGCGCCTATATTCCTTAGGTGAATGCTTGATTTGGCCCTTTTTCTGGGGGGCTCTCCAAAATGTGCCTCAACGGCAAATCCCGTTTGACGGCGCGTTGCCTCTATGGCAATTTTCTGTCATGAAGCTCACCGACTGGCTCGAATCCAATGGTCTCACGGCAAGCGCCTTTGCCGAACAGCTTGGTGTGTCCGTTTCCACGGTCACGCGCTGTATGAACGGCCAGCGTCGCCCCGAATGGCAGACGCTCGATGCGATCTACAAGGCCACGGGCGGTCAGGTGACCCCGAATGATTTTTTGTCCGACGACACGGCTCTTCAGGGAGCGGTTCAGGCCGCGCCGCAGCCAAATGGACCCGATACCATGAGCAAGAATGGTGAGAACGACCGCATGGAGCGGACGTCCTTCCTCTATGGCGCGAACGCGCCTTTCGTGGAAGAGCTCTATGCGCGTTATCAGGAAAGCCCCTCTTCGGTCGACCCCGAATGGCGAACTTTCTTCGAGGGGTTGGGCGATGCGCCCGAGGATGTACTCAAGGAGGCGAAAGGTGCCTCCTGGCAGCGTACCGATTGGCCAATCCCTGCCAATGGCGAACTGGTAAGCGCGCTTGACGGCAATTGGGGCCCGGCAATGGCCGAGGCGGGCAAGGTTCGCGGCAAGATCGAACAGCGCCAGCCTGCCGCCAGCGAAGATGAAATTCGGGCGGCGACGCTCGATTCCGTCCGTGCCCTGATGATGATCCGTGCCTACCGGATTCGCGGTCACCTCGACGCCGATATCGATCCGCTCGCACTTCGTCCGAAGTCGCAGCACCCCGAGCTTCAGCCCGAGAGCTATGGCTTCGGCCCCGACGATCTCGATCGGCCGATCTTCATTGATCATGTGCTTGGCCTCGAGACGGCAACCGTGCGCGAGATGCTCGATATTCTACGCCGTACCTATTGCGGTACGCTCGCCGTCGAGTTCATGCATATCGGCGACCCGGAAGAGAAGGCCTGGATTCAGGAGCGCATCGAAGGGCCGGACAAGGAAATCGCCTTCACCGACATGGGCCGCTCAGCCATTCTGGACAAGCTGATTGCGGCTGAAGGCTTCGAGAAATTCTGCGGCGTGAAGTATGTCGGCACCAAGCGGTTTGGTCTCGATGGTGCGGAATCGATCATCCCCGCGCTCGAACAGGTCATCAAGCGCGGCGGCGCGCTCGGCGTGAAGGAAATCGTTTTCGGCATGGCCCATCGTGGCCGCCTCAACGTTCTTACCAACGTCATGTCGAAGCCCTATCGCGCGGTCTTTCATGAATTCAAGGGCGGCTCGTCCACGCCGGAAGATGTCGACGGCTCGGGCGACGTGAAGTATCACCTCGGCGCATCGTCAGACCGCGAGTTCGACGGCAACAAGGTGCATCTCTCCCTCACCGCCAATCCGTCGCATCTCGAAATCGTTGATCCCGTCGTGCTCGGCAAGGCGCGCGCGAAACAGGACCAGCATCACGACCGTCAACGCGGGACAGTGATCCCGCTTCTCATTCACGGCGATGCCGCCTTTGCCGGCCAGGGCATCGTTGCCGAATGTCTCGGTCTTTCCGACCTCAAGGGGCATCGCACCGGCGGCTCGATCCATTTCATCGTGAACAACCAGATCGGCTTCACCACGAGTCCGATCAACAGTCGCTCCTCACCTTATCCTTCCGATGTCGCGAAGATGGTGCAGGCGCCGATCTTTCATGTGAACGGTGACGACCCCGAAGCCGTGGTTCATGCCGCGAAGATCGCGACGGAATTCCGTCAGCGTTTCAACAAGCCGGTCGTTATCGACATGTTCTGTTATCGCCGCTTCGGTCACAATGAAGGCGATGACCCGAGCATGACGCAGCCCTTGATGTACGAGAAGATCAAGGGGCATCCGACGACGCTCCAGATCTATTCGAAGCGTCTTATCGAGGGCGGTCTCATGTCGGCCGAAGAGGTCGAGGAGCGCGTGGCTGCTTTCCGCGCGCAGCTTGAGGAAGATTTCGAGGCTGTATCGACCTTCCGCCCCAACAAGGCGGACTGGCTCGATGGGCGCTGGTCTGGTCTCAGCAAGGCCGAAGGCGAGGCGCGCCGCGGCGAGACGGCGGTCGAAATCAGGAAGCTCAAGGAGATCGGCCGCAAGATTACCGAGGTGCCCGACGATTTTCACATTCACAAGACCGTCCAGCGCTTCATGGATAATCGCCGCAAGGCAATCGAGACAGGCGAGAATATCGACTGGTCGACGGCGGAAGCGCTTGCTTTCGGATCGTTGCTCGACGAAGGCATCAAGGTGCGTCTATCGGGGCAGGATTCCGAACGCGGTACTTTCGTCCAGCGCCATTCCGTGCTGAACGACCAGAAGACCGAAGACCGCTACGTGCCGCTCAACAATATTTCAGACGAACAGGCCGAATACGAAGTCATCAACTCGATGCTCTCGGAGGCCGCCGTGCTCGGTTTCGAGTATGGCTACAGCCTTGCCGAACCCAATGCACTGGTCCTCTGGGAAGCGCAGTTCGGCGATTTTGCGAACGGCGCACAGGTCGTGATCGATCAGTTTATTTCGTCGGGCGAACGCAAGTGGCTGCGCATGTCGGGTCTCGTGATGCTGTTGCCCCACGGTTATGAGGGGCAGGGGCCGGAGCACTCTTCCGCACGTCTCGAACGCTATCTGCAGATGTGTGCGGAAGACAACATGCAGGTTGCGAACTGCACGACGCCTATGAATTATTTCCACATTCTGCGCCGTCAAATGCACCGCAACTTCCGCAAGCCGCTCATCCTGATGACGCCGAAGTCGCTGCTGCGCCACAAGCGCGCCGTGTCGACCCTGAAGGAATTCGGTCCGGGCTCGTCCTTCCACCGCGTATTGTGGGACGATGCAGAGATGCTGCCGGACCAGAAGATCAAGCTTGTCGCCGACAAGGAGATCACGCGCGTCGTTCTTTGTTCGGGCAAGGTCTATTACGACCTCTACGAGGAACGCGAACGGCGGGGCATCACGGATGTCTATCTCATGCGCGTCGAACAGCTTTACCCGTTCCCCGCGAAGTCACTGATGACGGAGCTTTCACGCTTCCCGGATGCCGAATTCGTGTGGTGTCAGGAAGAACCCAAGAATATGGGCGCGTGGAATTTCATCGAACCCAATATCGAATGGGTGCTCAATCATCTCGGCACGCGCTATCGCCGCGCTTCCTATGCAGGGCGCCCGGCTTCTGCTTCGACGGCGACGGGTCTCATGAGCAAGCACAACCAGGAACTCAATCAGCTTCTTTCGGAGGCGCTCCGGATCGACTGATCCCCGCCCCGCAGAACGTTCGGAAAGGTGAACCTCAATGGCGACGGAAATTCGCGTGCCCACGCTTGGCGAGTCGGTGACTGAAGCCACCGTCGCGCAATGGTACAAGAAGCCGGGCGACAGCGTCGCGGCGGACGAACCGCTTGTCGAGCTGGAAACCGACAAGGTGACGGTGGAAGTTCCGGCACCTTCGGCAGGCATTCTTTCTGAAATCATCGCCAAGGATGGCGAGACGGTGGAGGTTGGTGCACTGCTTGGCCAGATCGGCGAAGGCAAGGGTGCTGCTCCTGCTCCGAAGAAGGAAGAGTCCAAAAAGACCGAAGCGAAAACCGAAGCGAAAACCGAAGTCTCG
>AZIJ01023219.1_pt1 | contig 33134 bp, 31 predicted proteins | sample 359151 | NCBI WGS metagenome assembly AZIJ01 (sample SAMN02429718, study PRJNA222666) | marine sediment metagenome | biome: Sediment sample; isolation source: enrichment culture of sample MGS-ElMAX(UA) from oil contaminated site at the... | place: Egypt: El Max | collected 2013-01-23 | depth 9.22 m m | reverse complement strand
CACGGGGTCCGCGGGCGGAGGCGGTGCAGCCTCGGCGGATGCAGACGGCGCCTCGTCTTCAGGGCCGCTATCCTCCGAAATGATCCGCCTGATGGAGGCTAGAATCTCCTCCATCGTCGGTTCTTGTGCCTGGCCTTGATTGCTCATTCCTACGCCCTGCTCACACGTGTTTCGCCTTGTCCAGATTAGACAAATAGCAAGAGAACCTTATGAGAAGTTGAACGAATTTGCCAACTTCCCCTTCATTTCTCTTTAACCGGTTGAACCGGAGGCTGAGCCTGACGCCGCTTATTCGTCTCCGGCGGTGCCGAAGCCGATCCACTTGTTGCGAACTTCCTCATAATTCCGGGTCGGATCGTAATACTGCACCGGAAGATTGAGAGCCTCAGCTGTCAGAAGGCCCATGGCGGCGAGAAGTCCGTATTCGGCGACTGCAAGGTCTCGCTCGGCACTGACCAGCGCAACGCGGGCATTGAGCGTTTCCTGTTCGGCGTTCAGCACATCGAGCGTGGTGCGCGCACCCACTTCCGATTCCTGACGCACACCTTCAAGCGCGATCTCGCTGGCGTTCACGCCTTCCTTGGTGGAAATGATTTTCGCGCGCGACGAACGCAGCGTGTCCCATGCGTTGCGGACGGCTTCGTCCACCTCGCGCATGGCGGCTGCGACCTCAAGGCGGCTCTGATTGTGAAGCTCCTTCGCCTCGCGGACCTGCGAATATTCGATACCGCCCTGATAGAGCGGAATGGTGAGCACCCCGACGAGCGAGCTTTCCTCGACATCGCGAACGGTGAGCGAGGGATCACGCCCATACTGGTACTGCGCCTGAATATCGATGCTCGGAAGCAGCACACCCTTCGCGACCGAGATCGCCTCGCTGTTTGCCCGTTCGGCATAGCGCGCGGCCTGGAGCCTGGGATTGTTCCGCTCGGCAAGGGCGCGCGCGGCTTCTTCGCTTTCAGGAAGAGAGGTAACAGCAGGCGGTTTTTCGAGCGTGCCGGGCATCTGGCCGACGACGCGCTCATAGAAGGCGCGGCTCGCGGTGAGCTGCGCTTCGGCCGCTGTCAGGTTCGATTTCGACAAGGAGAGACGGGCCTCGGCCTGCGCGGTGTCCGTGCGGGTGAGTTCGCCGACGCGGAACCGGTCCGTGGTGGCTTCCAGCTGACGCTGGAGCACTTCGACATTGTTGCGATTGAGTTCGACGGTGCTCTGGTCGCGAATGACGTTCATATAGGCCTGAACGGCATTGAAGAGTATGTCCTGCTCCACGCTCTTCAGTATTTCTCGGCCCGCCAGCACGGCGTATTCCGCCTGATCGGTCGCGTTGACCGTACGCCCGCCCGCAAAGACGTTCTGGCTGAGCGTCACGGACCCCGTATAGGGCTCGATGTCACCTTCGGACTTGATACCGCTGTTGAGGGTCGTTTCCGAATGCGTTGCACCGTAGGTGCCCTGCGCCTGCACGGTCGGACGCCAGCCCGACAGTGCCTGCGGCACACTTTCGTCGGTAGCGCGCAACTGGGCGCGCTGTGCGGCCAGCGTCGGGTTGGTCGCATAGGCGGCGGTGAGCGCGTCGGTAAGACTTTCGGCACTAGCGGGCGTGAGGGCCAGAAGGCCAGTCAGCGCGGTAGTACCAAGGGCGAGGGACAGGATACGTGTCAGGGACGTGATACTGGATCGTTTCATTCTTCTTACTTCTCCGCGAAAGAGGCGGCTTCGTCCCTCAACGCATCCGCAGGTGAACCTCAAGACCGGCAGGCTAAATGTAGGAAAGGAGAATTGCTATTCCCAGATCGAGAAGTATTTTCCGTGAATAGGTGCAATCTGCCAGCAAAAGTCAGAAAACAAAGCTTTCGACCGGCTCGAAGCCCGGAAGAAAGCGAACATTTGCATCGAATGCATCGCGCCCACTGAATGAGTCGCCCGAGCGGACATAAAGCCGTGCCCGGCCCGAAACGCCATCTCCCAGCACACAGACGAGACGGCCATCCTCGCGAAGTTGCTTCTGCAATGATTCCGGGACCGAACTGACCATGCCGTTGATGAAGATGACATCATAGGGCGCCTGCTTCGCATAACCTTCCGGCAAAGCCCCCGTCACGACGACCGCATTGTCGACACTGAGATCGGAAAGCGTGGCACCGGCCTGCGCGGCAAGCGCCTCGTCGCATTCAAGTGCGACGACCGTGCCCGCGACGCGCGACAGTACGGCAGTGGAGTAGCCCGAACCGCAACCGACATCGAGGACGAGATCGTCGGCACCGATTTCGGCAAGCTGAACGAGCTTCGCAAAGACACGCGGCTCCATGAGAAAGCGCGGCGGCGTCCCGTCCGCGATCTTCACGTCTTCGTCCATATAGGCAATGCCCTGCCGGGCGGTCGGTACGAAACGCTCGCGCGGGACCGCGGCCAGGGCATCGATGACGCGCTCATCCGTAACGGAATTCACACGGACCTGGCTCTCGACCATGTTGTGACGGGCTGCGGCAAAGTCGGTCATGATCTCTTCCAGAGGCTTGGGCCCAAGACGGCCCTCATGTAAGGCGATTTGCCCGCGTTTATACTGGTCCCGGCGTTCAAACTCAATTCGCGGAATGTCGCGGGCTGGAATGCCCCGGCATTAAGAGTAAGGAAAGCCCAATGTCGTATTGGTCGTTGTACCCGGGCCGGGGAATTGCTATACCCCGCCCGCCCCGAGATTGCGGCAACGAACCCCCGGACGATCGGAGATTCGCCTCAATATCATGCCGGCCGCTCAGCCGGATGCTCAGGGAAGATTGGCCACGTGGCGGAGTGGTGACGCAGCGGACTGCAAATCCGTATACCCCGGTTCGATTCCGGGCGTGGCCTCCAATCACCTCATATCGATGAACGAGCAAGAATCCCGCCCCGGCGGGCCCGTATTCTTGTGTCTGGCTTATGTCTGGAAGCCGGAGGCGCCAGGGGCAATATCCGGCGCTGCCCGCGACGGCATCCGCAGGATGCGCCGCCTCACGCCGCTGCGATCCTCGACAGCGAGCATCACGCCCCAGAGCGCCCCCATCAAAAGATAGAAATGGCGCCAGTTATCGATATCGATAATGACGGCTTCGCCGACATGGCCGAGGACCGCCGCGTAGATGACGATGAGTATCCCCTGCTCCGGGCTATCCTGGCCGATGGCGCGCCAGCCCCTCACCAGAGAGAGGATCACGAACGCGAGAAAGGCCAGCCCCGCCAGAAAGCCGCCGCCAACAAGGATGTGCAGATAGACGTTATGGGTATCGAGCTTGTTGATCATCGCCCATTGCGCCGGACCGAGGCCAAGCGGTTTTTCCAGCGCCATCGCCAGCGCCCGCGACTGGCTCTGGAAGCGTCCATGATCGGGGTCCGTGTCGTAGCTCTGAGTCAGCGAAGCGCGCTGGGCAAAGAGGTCCGCCACCTTGGGGCTCGACAGCGCAAAGCCGACCACACCCACCATCACCACAACCGCAAGCGCACCGAAGCAGATGAGACGCATCGTCTGGAGATAGGATTTCGAGGTCGAAAGCGTCAGACCAAAAAAGACGAGGCCCGCAAAGAGAAGATTGCCCCAGGCGCCGCGCGAGAAGCTGAGCAGGAGCGCAAGCATCAGCACGCCGAGCGGCAGGACCATCCAGAGGGCGCGGACCGACTGCGCGGTACTGAGCTTCCAGGCGAGAAAGAGGATCGGCGCGACCAGAAAGGGACCGAAGACATTCGGATCGTTGAAGGTGCCCCGAGCGCGATCATATTCGGTGAAGATTTCCGCTCCCGGTAGCAAGGCGAAATACCCGATAATGCCGAGCGCCGCCGCAATCGTCGCCGCCGCCGTATAGGCCCAGAAGATTTGCAGGAGCCGCCGCATCGGATCCGCATAGACCCATGACGCAAAAAAGAGAAAGCTGCCGACGAGATAGACCGTCGTCATCAGCGCAGGCTGCACAAGATCCATGTAGAGCGCATCCATCGCGGCAATTCCATAGCCTGCGACGATGAGCCCCCAAAACGCCGCAGGCGTGCCGAGACGGCGCGGGAAACGAAGCCCGAGAAGAAAAAGAAGAGCTATCGTGCCCGCCATCATCAGGTCATAGGGCGACGGATTATCCTGTGTCCGGTCCGAGCGGACATAGAAACTCGTGAGGATGACAAGCACGACAAGACATTCGGCGAGAAGCACCGCGAGCGGACGGCCCGGAGCCCCCTTTCGTCGGTCGCCGATATCAATCTGCCAGCCATCCATGGCTCAACGCTCCGCGCCAGTGAAGCCTCGGCGCGCGGGCGTCTCCACCCCACCCATGCGCGCCGTCGCCTCTCCGGTCTCACGCATATCGAGGAGCCGTGCATAAAAGCCGTCCACGCCCTCGACCATGCGGGCAACGGAAAAGAATTCGCGAACGCGCTCTCGAAGCGCAATGGCATCGGCTTCGAGAGCCGCAGGATCGTCAATGGCACGCGCCAGCGCGCCGGCAAGCGCAGCCACATCCTCCGGCGGCACGAGGCGGGAACTGAGAGATCCGAAAATCTCCGGTACACCGCCAACCTTCGTTGCAATGAGGGGCATTCCCGCCGCCGCAGCTTCAAGCGCCACGTAAGGCAGCGATTCGTGCCAGGACGGCATCACCACCACGCGGGCAAGAGCGAAAGCCTCGCGCGCGGGCAGCGCTCCCATGAATTCGATCGCCGCTTCGCCGCCTGCTTGTGCCGCCATCTTCTCGAATTCGGCTCGGTCCGGACCGGCGCCGACGATGCGGATGCGGACAGGCCGCGAAAGGGAGGAGGCCGCCTGGATGAGCGTCGACACACCCTTCAGCATGCGAAGTTCACCGATGAAAAGAAAGTCGGCAAGATCGTCTGCCGGGATTACCGGCTCGAACTCCGGCACAGAGAGACCGTTATGGATGACGACGGTCGGCGCAGCAGGCTTGCCGACCTTGGCGCGGTAGGCATTACGGCTGAACTCGGATTCAAAGATGAGACCGTCGCTACGCTGACGCATCAGCCGCTCGGCGCCCAGATAGACCAAGCCCTCAAGGCTTGCCGCACCATAATGCAGCGATCCGCCATGCGGTGTGTAGACGCGCAGCGCCTCCGGTGCACCGCCTGCAAGACGCGCAAGCATGCCGCCCTTGGCGCCATGGCCATGGACAATATCGGGCTCCAGCCAACGCAGCAGGCGCGATACTTCGCGGATATTCACGATGTCGCCAAGACCGGGAAGCCGCGACATGGAAACGACATGAAGGCCGAGGCCGCATTGGGGTGCGAGTTTCGCAAGCGCCGCCGCAGCCCGCTCGTCCGGCGGCTCGGCGCAGATCACGCCAACCGCGATACCCGCTTCCTGCTGCCCGGCGACGAGATCGCGTACATGACGAAAGAGACCACCCATCGGCAGGCGCATGACATGAACGGCCTTGCGCACCCTCTTGCGCGCGCCTTTTTGACCGTTCTGGCCGTTATGCGCAGCAGCGGTCATCAGAAATAGCGCTCCCGCACGAGGATCGTATCGCCCGGCAGGACGGGCGCCGTGCTGTCGACGCCAAGCTCGACGATGTGATCGCCGCGATTGCGCGTGATCTTCACCCGATCCTCATCTGCGCGGTAGGTGAAGCCACCCGCGACCGCGACCGCGCTCTGAACCGTCATGCCGTTCACGTAAGGATACTGACCGGCGCGCTGCACCTCACCGAGAATGAAGAATGGTCGGAACTCCGTGACCTGCACACTGACATTGGGATTGCGCAGCAAGGTCGTGCCGAGCTGGGCAGCGACGACATCCTCGAACTCGTCGGTGGTGAGACCGCGCGCCTGAATGGGGGGCATCAGCGGCATGGAGACGGCACCGGAACTGTCTACGGTGAAATCGCCGCTGAGTTCGGCCTGACCGAAGACGACGATGCGCAGCTTGTCGCCTGTATCGAGGCGATAGGTATCGTTTTCAGTGGAGACTGGACGTTCGGCAATGACCCCCCGCTCCGCGCAGCCGGAGACTGCGGCGAAAATCGCCATCAGGAAAAGGGCGAGACGAAGCTTCATGGACAGACTCTCTGGAAAGGTTTCGTGCTTCTGGAGACTAGGGGGCGGAAGGTTAATTTTTTCGAAATTGCCGGTATGCCTGGGCGTGTTAACGGGATGAAAACCGGCGCTCCCCGCCATTTTGGGAGGGCGCGTTAAGGCTTCCGTTACCTAAACGCCCTCTACTGCCAAGCGGCACTGGACGCAGTGTCCCTGCCTGCCCGGCTTCTCGTCCGGACAAGCGGGCAAGTACTTCCAGAGCGGAACGCATGACAGATACCCATCCGAACTCCGTAGTCACTTTCGGCGACCGCCGTCGCAACGCGCCAAATGAGAGCGCGGCGGGCGATATTTCGCCGTGGGAAGTGCTGCGCGGCGTATGGGCCCGCAAGGAAATCATCCTCGGCGCATTTCTGGCCTTCATGGTCGTCGCCGCGTTCTGGCTGTTCACGGCAACACCGACATACACCGTCGAAACCCGCGTGATGCTTGCGCCGCGCGCAGGCGAAATTTCGACTTTCGACAATGAGAGTTCGCCGCTGCTGCCCGATGTGCAGACCCTTCAGACCGAAATCCAGGTGCTGACCTCGCGCCCGTTGATTGCGCGCCTCATCACCGATCTCGGCCTTGCCTCCAATCCCGAATTCAATCCGGCGCTTCGCTCGCCGGGCTTCCTCAGGCGCATCGCTGTTGCCTTCGGTATGCGCGCGCGCCACCCTGTAACCGATATCGAGGAAATCACCGACGTCGTCCTTTCGCGGCTGGAGGTCTATCAGAAGACAAATTCCCGCGTCATCGCCATTGTCTTTACCTCCGTCGACCCGCGCATGGCGGCCATCGTTCCCAACCGGCTTGCCGAGCTTTATATCGAGCAGCAGATCGAGCAGCGCACGGGCGTGACCAGCGAAGCCACGAAATGGCTCGCCGAACAGATCGAGGAGCTGCGCGACAAGGTGCAGAAATCCGAAGCCGCTGTGGAAACCTTCCGAACGCGCTCCGGGCTCTTCCTGACCGACGGTTCCACCCTGCCCCAGCAACAGCTCACGCAGCTTAACAGCCAGCTTTCCACCGCCGAGGCCGACCGTGCCGCCGCGCAGGCCAAACTCAGCAATGCGCGCGAACTTCTTGCATCCGGCAATGCGGTGAACTCCGCCGCCGAAGTGCTGCAATCGCCGCTGATCCAGAACCTGCGCCAGCAGGAGGTGGCACTCCGCGCCCAGATCGCGCAGATGTCGGAGACGATGCTGCCGACGCATCCGCGACTTCAGGAAGAACAGGCAAACCTCGCCGACCTCGAACGCCAGATCGAAAAAGAGGTTTTGAAGATCATCGAGGCGCTGGAGAATGAGGCGCGCGTGGCCAATGCGCGCGTGAACTCGCTCCGCGCAAGCCTGAACCAGCTACAGCGCCGTATGGGCGAACTGAACCAGGACGAGGTGAAACTGCGGGCACTCCAGCGCGACGCGGACTCAAACCGTGCCTTGCTCGAATCCTTCCTGTTGCGCTACCAGCAGGCAAAGGCGCGCGCGGAAGCCGACGCACAGGCAGCGAATGCACGCATCGTCTCGCGCGCCCAGCAGCCCGTCGAGGCAACCTTCCCGCGTATGTCGTCCGCGCTCACCTTCGCCACAGTCGCGGGCATCGTTTTCGCTTTCCTCGTCACTTTCCTGATCGAGGTCTTCGCGCGCGGCTTCCGCACCGGCGAGCAAGCCGAACGCACAACGGGAATGCCCTTTCTCGGCCTCGTGCCGGAAACGGAAACGAAGCGCGGCACCCCCGCGCCCGCCGACGGCATTATCCACAATCCCTCGGGGCCTTATGCTGAAGCCATCCGCGCCCTTCAGGGACATGTTCTGCTTGCCCGTGTCGGTGAGCGGCGCGCCCGCACCGTGCTTGTTACCTCCGCTCTCGAAGGCGAAGGCAAGACGGAGACGGCCGCCAGCCTCGCCCGCGTCTTTGCGCTCGGCGGATATCGCACGATCATTGTCGACGCAGACATGCGTGACGCCTCCGTTCACAAAGCATTGAATGTCTCGCGCCGTCCCGGCCTTGCCGATCTGCTGATGAGCCGCGCAGCCTTTCAGCACGTTATCCGCAAGGATTCCATGAGCCCCGCCCACGTCATGCAGGCGGGCACACCCATCGCCAATCCGACCGGCGCCCTTGCCTCATCGCAGATGCACTGGGTGCTCAGCGCGCTTCAGCAGACCTATGATTATGTGATCATCGATTCGCCCGCGACCCTTTCGGCCGCAGACGCGCAAGTGCTCGCAAAAGCCGCGGACGTAACGATACTCGTGGTGAAATGGTCCTCGACGGGCCGCCGCGTCGTTGCCCGCGCGCTGAAGCTTCTCTCGGCGGCGAGCAGCCGCCGCGTGGGCATCCTGCTGACGCGGGTGAACCTGCGCCGCTACCGCCGCTATGGCGACGAGGCGCTGCGGGAATATCCCGCATACCCCGCCCAGCAACGAGTTGCGGCGCATCGGGCCTGATCAGCCCGCTACCACCTGCGTCTTCCGTCCAAAGAAAATAGCAATGGCCTTTCGCCGGTCGCCCACGAGACGCCTCACCGTATCGTAGGCCGGACGCAGCACGTCATAGGCCGCGACCTTCGCCCGGTCCCACAAGGGATGTTCGCCCGCATCTGCCTGCGGAAAGCCGAGCCTGCGCAAACCTGCATTCATATAAGAGAGCTTCACCAGGCGCTGCGAAGCCTCGGTGTGCCAGGTGATCGAGAAGGAAACGGAAACCTCGTTGCCGTTCTGCACCCAATGCGGCGCGAAGAGCGGCACGAAGATGCCTTCTCCCGGTTTGATATGCTGTTGCGTGGCCTTCGCCTCGAACGCGTCAGTATAGGGAAGATTGCGATGCTTGCCGGGAAAGAGTTCCATACCCTCGGCGCTCACGACGCTCCGGTCGCTCGGATCGAAGAGCGACATGCGCTTCTCTCCGCGTATCTGAAGCAGGAAGTTCAGCTCCGGGTCCATGTGGAACGGTGTGACATTGCCGGGTGAAGTGACGAAAATGAAAGCTTGGCGCATCATCGCGGCGCCCATGAGCCCGCCGGTCTGCTCAGCCACCTGATCGAGACAGACATCGAGAAGTTCCTTGTATTCCGGGTCTGCCTCGACGTTCTTGATGACCATCCAGGATTTCGCCTCTTCGATACGGCGAACGGTTTCTTCCGGCGTCATTCCGTTGGAGGGTGTGAGCGAGGGATCCTGATTGGGCAAGACCGGACCGTTGAACTCCACCTGATCGGCGGGCAGCGATGCCGCGAGGCGCGCAAGCCGCTCAAGCCTGAACAATGGATGATTGTCGAGCCGGTGCGACACTCGAAATGTCGAGCGCGGCATCTGTTCCGTGACGCACCCCGTTTCGATTTCAATCAGCTTGTTCATTTCCATCTCCTTGCAGACGGTCGTAGAGAAGGCGGAGCTTGGCGCGCGCAGCAGCTTCGGCGCGCTGGCCGAGGGCAATCCAGCCAGCAAGCGGCGTGCTGAAAGCATGGTCCGTGGTGACGAGCATGCTGCTCATGGTACGGCGTTCCGCCCAGATGTGGTCGATCATCGGATGACCGGGCACGGCGCAGGAATCGACCCAGTCGGTCTTCTCGTCGCCGAGGAAAGCGCCGATGGCTTTCAGCATCAAAAGCGTGCCGGGCGAATAACGTGAATAGCTTTCGTCGAAGGCAATCTTGAAGGTGAAAACGCCGCGTCCCGAGCGGAAGCTCGCAAGCATCGCGAGCGGCTTTCCATCCAGCGTGAGTTCCGTGCAATGCAGGGTACCGGCGCGATGCGCACCGCGGCATATCTCTTCGAAATAGGCGCGCTCATTCGCACGCGCCTTCATTGCCGTCCCGCGCCTGCCTTTCCAGCCCTGCGCTTCGAGCGCGAGGAAGCGGGCAACCCACTCGTCAAGTTTCTCGCCGCCGTCATGGGTCGTGAAATCGAGCGTCCCCATTTCCGCCAGCCGGTTCCAGAGCCGGTTGAATTCCTTGCGCTTCTTCTTGCGGATATTCGCCGCGAGATAGGCCTCGCCATCGAGTTCGGAGCGAAGAAAGGCGCGCTGGTGGCGGTCCGTTTCACGGAACCTGATATCATCCGATGCCATCACTTCGCGCAGCGCCTTGTCGAAGGCGCCCTCCGCTTCAAAGAGCGGAAACTCGACAAGTGCCGCGCCCTGCATTTCCGCAAGGGCGAGGAACCGGCGAACCGCCTGCTGCTCGTAACCGCCGCGCAGTAGCGGTGTACCGATATAGCTGTGGATATGTTGCCAGATATGCCAGACCGGAAAGGGCGAGCCATAGAGCCCCCGCGAGACACGGTAAGGCATCAAGCCGATCAGAAGACGGTTGCCCGCACCATCGGCCTCGCTCCAGAGAAGCGCCACGCGAGCTTCATCTTTTTTCTGAAGATGCTCCATCGCGGATACGAGCGTCACGCTTTCAAACTGCACATTCCTGTCGGTCGCTGAAGCAGCGAGCGTGTCAATGTCCGAGCGGAACGGCATGATCGCATCCGCGCTTTCGAGGATGACGACATCGGCACTTGGCGGCCGTCCATGCAGATAACGTGCGGCATGGCTCAGCACTTCAACCGTAAGTTCATTTTCGATGCGCGGGCGCTTCTTCATGAGCCCCTGCCAGAGCGGATATTGGCCAATGCCGGTCATGCAACCCTCGTGGCGGTAAGCTTGCGCCGGATGGGCCCGGCAAGAACAAAGACAGTGATACCAAGGCGGCGGCGGACGATGACCGCGAGCCATAGCGTCGAGGTGACGATGGAGATGGCGGTCGCGATCGCTGCGCCCATGAGCCCGAAGGACGGGACCAGCAGGAAATTGAGTGCGATATTCGCAACCGCGGCGACGCCGTAGGTCCAGCCGACAGCGTTCTGGTTGCCCGTCATGTTGAGGAGATATTCGGTGGACCCGGTCGCGGCGCGCGCAAGGAAACCCAGCATCAGAACGCAGAGCACAGGGTAGCCCGCATCGAAATTCGTACCAAAGAGGCCCAGCGCGAAATTACCGCCGAGAAGAAGAACGACACCGGCTGCCACAGTCGGCCAGAAGATCCACTGGGTCGAACCCTGAACGAAAGCCTCCAGTTCTTCGCGCTTGCCCGCGCTGTGCAGCTCCGCGAATTTCGGTACGGCAAGCGCTGCGACCGAGAACTGGATAAAGGCCATGAGATTCGCGATGCGCGTAGCCGCGAAGTAGATGCCGACTTCGTCAGGCGCGACGAAATAGCCGAGCAGCACGATATCCGTATTGGTGAGAAGGAGGAAAAGCCCCTCGACCAGCACCAGCGGCGCGGAGATCGCGACCCAGTGCTTCACATGATAGACGGGTTTTGCACCCGGTACCGCTCGTGTGACGCGGCGCGACAGCGCGAAGCGCTGCCCAAGCATGGTGACAAAGGTGGCAACGAGTGCGGCGAGCGTCACGTGAAAACCCGTGGCGCTGCCCGTAAAGAAGATGATGCCGCCCGTTATGATCACAATGGCAAGCGGACGAACGATATAATTCGGGACATAGGCGAGATTGACCCAGCCGAAGGCGCGAGCCGCGCCCTCCTGCCAGTCCATCAGCGCAAAACCGGGCACGCAAAGCAGCGCAATGGCGAGTGGCCAGAGATAATAATCCTGGATGTAACCGCTGAGCGCCCAAAGAAGAAGAAGTCCGACTGCCGCCGCCGCCACACCGAGCGCGGCGACGATGCCGAAAGACGCCTTGAGGACGCCGGCAAGACGGCGCCACTTTTCCTTCGCCCTGTATTCGGGAATGAAGCGAAGCACGGACGTGCCGAAGCCCAGCGGCACGACGATGCCAAGCACCACGACCCAGACCCAGACATAAGCAAAGATGCCGTATTCGAAAGCGCCCATCCAGCGCGCGAGCAGCACCTGACTGATCAGCGCGATGGCCGCACCGGCAATACGAATACCCATGACGAAGGCCGCCCCCCGGACCACGCCCGCAAGGTGCGCATCGTCAAGCTTGTCGGCGATCATATGCCCGATGCGCCTGAGGCACGGCGGGAGCCGGTCCGGATTCATTGCTGTATCCCTCAAGCCCGAGCGGTCAATGCCGCGGTGAAAACGCCTGTCGCCGCGCGCAGCCGGGTGAACCCCTGCCAAAGTATCGGGGTCTGCTTGATGAATCGTTTAGCTTCGAGATAAGCGATACGTGGCCCCAGGCCGAGCCAGCCGACAAGATTGTTCGGCTCGACAAGATCAAAGAGCTGGATTTCGACTTCGCACCACTGGTCCTTGTAACCTTCATCGCCGATTGTGAAATCAAAGGCTGTCTTGCCGGTTTCTGTGGCGCGTCCCATGAGCTCCATGAGCAGGATCATGCCGGGGCCGAAGCGGGAGGCTTCCGCCTTCTCATCGTAGCTCGCGAGCACATAGTGGTAGCGACCGCCATAATTGAGACCCCAGGCCGCCGCCGCGACCGTGTCGCCGACCGCAAGATGATTGACCTCGATCAACCCTTCAGCTTCTTCGCTGGTCGAGATGTCGCGATAGAAATCGCGATAGCCCGGCTTGTCGAAAAGATTGGGCACGCCCATGCGCGCGAAGGTGATGGCCTTCTGCTCCATGAGGATGTCGAGCGAACGGAGCTTCTCCTCCGCGCTTTCCGGCGTGACAAGCGAAACCGCGCCGAGTTCCTCGGTCTTGCGGCGCTTCTGCTTGTCGCGCTTCTTGCTGCCGGAAGAGCGCTTCTCACCATAATAGGTGGCCCAGTCGTCCTTCAGCATCGTCATGTGAGCGGAAGACGCATTCTGGCGCAGACCGCCAAGCGTCATCATCGGGTTGGCCTGCTCGCCGATACGCTGCGGCATGCGGCTAAGCGTGACGATGTGATGGGTGGGGAGCGTGTCGCGGATCTCGTTCCAGAGCGCCGGGAACTGCGCGGGTGAGACATAGCGCGGGAAATCGCGGGAAAGCAGCGGCCCATTGTAGTCGCTGAGGTCGCCGCCGAGCCAGGAAAGCTTGTGGCAGATCACGCCGTTTTCGATGCCGAGCGGAAGAATGAACAGCGCGCCGCCTTCATTGTCCCATCCGACGACAATGGCAGGCTTCACGCCCTGCTTCGTCCCGATATGACGCTGCCATGCCGAAACCCATGCGTAAGTCTGGAACGGCGTACCATCGCCGGAGTTTTCGAGCGCCTGCCATACAGCCTTGAGCGGCTCGATCTCGTCATGGACGGAAATGAGCACTTCAGGCCGACCCACCGGAACACCAAAAAGGGCAGTTTTCCGGGTATTTTCGGCCTTGAATTCAGTCTGAAACTGACTCTGGTCTTCGAACGTGTTCGTAAGCGGCGTCATGGGCGGCCTCGCCTTGTATCTGTTTCCCTACAGGGCGCCGCGTTCGTCCGTTTCCCGAATCTGGACGCGCCGTCCTGCCTCGGACAGAAGGTTGCAAAGCCTGTGCTAGTCGTACCGCATTAACCTTTTTCGCCGAAAATGCCAGGCAATGAACGAAACCGCCCGCATATCCCGAGACGCCAGCCCGTCGCTGATGGGCCGGACGCTACTCGCCCTCCATGCAAGCGGCGTACACCGGCTCGCGCCAAAATCGCTGGCGGGGATCGGCGTCATCTTCATGTTGCACCGGGTGCGCGAAGACGATGGTGCGGCATTCGCACCAAACCGCATCCTCGAAATCACGCCCTCTTTCCTCGAAGAGACCATCGGGACGGTGCGCGAACTCGGCTACACCTGCATGTCGCTTGATGAAGCCGTGACACGTCTCGAAAAAGGCGAGCATGGCGAGCGCTTCGCGGTCTTCACGCTTGACGATGGTTACAAGGACAATCTGACCGACGCCCTCCCCGTTTTCGAGCGCCATGACGTTCCCTTCACCGTCTATCTGACGACGGGACTGCCGGACGGGCACGCGGAAATCTGGTGGGTGGCGCTTGAGCGCGCGATTGCAGCGGCAAACGCCATGCGCATCGCGCTTCCGGGCAACGAAATTTCGATGTTCACGCGCGACGTCAATGAAAAGAACGCCGCCTGGAACAGGATATATTGGGCGCTGCGCAAATTGCCCGAACATGAAATGCGAACGGAAGTGCGCAAGCAGGCGATGATGCATGGCATCGACATGGCCACGCTTACACGCGAACTCGCGATGAGCTGGGATGATGTGCGCACCCTCGCCGCCCACCCGCTCGCCAGCATCGAGGCGCATACGGCCAACCATTTCGCGCAAAAGAGGTTGTCCTCCAGCGAGGCCCGCAGCGACATCGAACGCGGGGTCGCGCGGATGGAAGCGGAGCTCGGTTACCGCCCGCAGCACTTCTCCTATCCCTATGGCGACCCGGGCTCGGCCGATGAACGCGATTTTGCACTCGCCGAGGCGCTCGGCTTCCGCTCGGCAACGACGACCCGCAAGGGCCTCATCCAGCCCCGCCACGCAAAGCGGATGACGAGCCTGCCGCGGCTTTCGCTCAATGGAGATTTTCAGGACCGGCGAATGCTGGAGGTACTGCTGAGCGGCCTGCCTTTCGCGCTGGCAAAACCTCTCCGCTCGCTCGGGATCGATTGAGTCTAGCTGTCCTGCTTGCGCCGCTGCCTGCGGCCCCACCAAACCTCGAAACGCCGCCGCCAGCGCCGGACCGGATGCAGATCAACGGACAGGACGAGTACGCCGAGCGGCAGCATCCAGAAACCGACAACCGGCAGAAAGCCGACCGTGCCGCCGAAAATGAGAAGGATACCAACGACAATTCGCAGGATTGGCGGACCTGGAATCCGCATTCGCTTGTCGCCGAAGCGTACCGCAGCCATGAAATGACATTCTCCGCGAAAATCGGCGGCTCGATACGCCGAACTTGTTTCGGCAGATAGGACCAAAAGGTGGCGATAGCAAGACATTTGGACTGGCACGGGCCAAATGTCTTTGCTATATGCAGGCTCAATCGGTAGCGCCTGCAAAGGCCGCGACCGCTTATTCCTCGGTAGCTCAGTGGTAGAGCAATCGGCTGTTAACCGATCGGTCGCTGGTTCGAATCCGGCCCGGGGAGCCAGTTTCGCCGCGGCGCGTCATGGGAGATCACCCGGACGCGCCGCGGCTTTTTCATTTCAGGGTCGTTTTCCGGCAGCAGGCTGTCCCTAACGGGACAATTGTTAGCGCTAATACTAAGTATATAGTTCGCAGCGAACTTGCCGGTGAGAGACATGACCACAAGCCAGACCGCATTCGACCATACCTTCATCGCACTTGCCGATCCGACGAGGCGTTCCGTCATCGAGATTCTGACGCAGGGGCCTCAAAGCGTCAGCGAGCTCGCGCGGCGCTTCACCCTCGCCTTGCCGACATTCATGTCGCATCTGCGCATTCTCGAACGCGCCGGCCTCATAACGACCAAAAAGACCGGTCGTGTGCGGACCTGCACGCTGGATGTAACAAAACTCACCGCCGCCGAAGACTGGATGCACCGGCAAAGGCAGCTCTGGAAGACAAGGCTCGACCAGATGGATGATTATGTGAAGCAGCTGCACAAAGAAGAGACGAAATCAGACCGAAAATAGCGCTGTTCCGTCCTTCTAGCTCTCCGGACGTAAACCATCCGCCCCGCCATTGCGTAGAAATATCCGGCAAAGAGTGAGTGAGCGAGGGGCCATTCCTGCTTATACTCTTCCTGGACAATGGATGGAGTGGAACCGCATGCAACAGCAGGCAGTGGCCAGTCGAACCGAAACGTTCGCCGTTACCCCGGAGAACGTGTCTTCCATCGGCGGTATTCCGCAACTCGCGCGAATCGTCTTCCGCGCGCTGGCGAAAATCCGCCACGGCTCCATGACCGTTACCCTGCCCGACGGGCGGCGGCTTCTTTTCCGGGGCACTGAACCGGGCGAAGACGCCGAACTCGTGATCCGCGATTTCCGCCTGACCCGGCGCTTCTTTTCCGGCGGCGACCTCGGTGCGGCCGAAGCCTTTCTCGACGGCATGTGGGACAGTCCGAACGTCACCGCTTTCTTGCAGTTCTTCCTGCGTAACAAGGAAGCACTTCAGGACAAACTGAACGGCATGCCCGTCGCACGTTTGTTCTCGCGCCTCGGCCACCTGATGCGGCGGAACTCGAAGAACGGTTCCAAACGCAACATCGAATACCACTACGATCTCGGCAACAGCTTCTATACACGCTGGCTCGACCCGACCATGACCTATTCCGCCGCCCGCTTTTCACATCCGGGTCAGGAGCTCTCCGAGGCGCAAACCAACAAGTACCGTTCACTGGCTGAACGGATCGGCCTCGGGCCCGAACACCACCTGCTCGAAATCGGCAGCGGCTGGGGCGGCTTCGCGGAATATGCGGCAAGCGAGATTGGCTGCCGCGTAACCGGCATCACCATCAGCAAGGAACAACTTGCCTTCGCGCGCGAGCGCATGGAGAAGAAGCAGCTCACCCACAAGGTCGACATCCGCTACCAGGATTATCGCGACGTGGACGAAACGTTCGATCGTGTGGCTTCCATCGAGATGTTCGAGGCCGTGGGCGAGGAATACTGGCCGACCTATTTCCGGAAGGTGCGGGACTGCCTGAAGCCGGGCGGCAAGGCCGGGCTTCAGATCATCACCATCGAAGACCGGGCTTTCGATGCCTATCGCAAGCGCGCGGACTTCATCCAGCGCTATATTTTTCCGGGCGGCATGCTGCCCTCGCCGAGCGTGCTCCGCCAGCAGGTTGCGCAAGCGGGCCTCACCTGGGCCGGCAATCTGGAATTCGGCCTCGACTATGCCGAGACGTTGCGCCAGTGGCGCGAACGCTTCCGCACAGCCTGGCCGGAGATCCGCACGCAGGGCTTCGACGAACGCTTCCGCCGCATGTGGGAATATTACCTCTCCTATTGCGAGGCAGGCTTCCGCGCCGGAAACATCGACGTGACGCAGGTGACGCTCGCCCGCCAATAGCGGCGTCGCGGCACGGCTGATATGCTCCGCCTCTCATCCCAAGCGGAGCATTTCATGGAATCCCGTCTCGTCCCGACGCCGCGCAGCCTTGCCGATGTCGATCTTCAATCGCGCGATACCATCGGCCAGGGCTGGGGAAAGCTCGAGCGTTTCACCTTTCGGCATCGCCGCTTCGATGGCGAATGGTCCGATCCCGTCACGCGCGACGTCTATACCATCGGCGAAGCTGTGAATGTTCTTCCCTACGATCCCGACCTCGACGCCGTGGTGCTGATCGAGCAATTCCGCGCCTGCGGCCTTGCCTGGGGCGAAGCAACCTGGCTCTTCGAGGTCGTGGCCGGGATGCGCGACAAGAACGAAACGCCCGAGGAAGTCGCCCGGCGCGAGGCGGTGGAAGAAGCGGGCTGCGAACTGCGCGCCGTCCACCCGGTCTCTACCGTCTGGTCCTCGCCGGGCGGCTATGGCGAACGGGCTTATCTCTTCGTTGGACTGGCCGCTCTGGAGGACATAGGCGGCATTCACGGCCTTGCCGAAGAGCATGAAGATATCCGCGCGGTGGCGGTACCGCTGGCGCAAGCCTATGCGGCAACACAGGATGGCCGCATCCGGGACACCAAAACAATCCTTCTTATTCAATGGCTTATGCTGAACAAGTCACAGTTCAAATGAATAGCGGTCATTCGCCTAACGCCTTGAACCAAGAGCACCCCCTCCGTATGTTCCAGTACAACCAGCATAAAAACAGATAACGAAGCCAGCTCCATGGACATCAAGAACGGTCTCGTCGACTCGATCGGCAACACGCCCATGCTGCGCCTGAAGCGCGCATCGGAAGAAACCGGCTGCGAGATTCTCGGCAAGGCCGAATTCCTGAACCCCGGCCAGTCGGTGAAAGACCGCGCCGCCCTCTACATCATCGAGGACGCGGTGAAGCGTGGCGCACTGAAGCCCGGCGGCGTCATCGTGGAAGGTACGGCTGGCAATACGGGCATCGGGCTCGCCCTTGTCGGCAATGCGCTCGGCTTCCGCTCGGTAATCGTGATCCCGGAGACGCAAAGCCAGGAGAAGAAGGACATGCTGCGGCTCTGCGGCGCTGAGCTGATCGAAGTTCCGGCAGTGCCCTACAAAGACCCGAACAACTACGTGAAATATTCCGGCCGCCTTGCCGAGGAACTTGCGGCGAAGGAACCGAACGGCGCCATCTGGGCAAACCAGTTCGACAATGTCGCAAACCGGCAGGCGCATATCGAGACGACCGGGCCTGAAATCTGGAAGCAGACCGACGGCAAGGTGGACGGCTTCATCTGCGCCGTCGGCACGGGCGGCACGCTGGCCGGCACGGGCATGGCACTGAAGGCGAAAAGCAAGGATGTGCAGATCGGCATTGCCGATCCGATGGGCGCCGCGCTCTACAACTATTACAAGAATGGCGAACTGAAATCCGAGGGCACCTCGATTACCGAAGGTATCGGACAAGGCCGCATCACGGCGAACCTTGAGGATGCGCCGATCGACCAGGCCTTCCAGATTCCCGACGAGGAAGCTCTGCCGATCATCTTTGGATTGCTCAAGGAAGAAGGTCTCTGCCTCGGCGGATCGAGCGGCATCAATGTCGCAGGGGCAATTCGCCTCGCGAAGGAAATGGGCCCCGGTCATACAATTGTCACCGTGCTCTGCGATTACGGCACACGCTACCAGAGCAAGCTGTTCAACCCGGCTTTCCTCAAGGAGAAGAACCTGCCTGCGCCGGATTGGCTCTAGGCGGAACGAGGGACGAGAGACATGTACGAGGCCACCTCTCCGCTTGTGACAACCGAATGGCTGGCAACGCATCTGGATGCGCCCGATGTGCGCGTGGTGGACGCCTCATGGTACCTGCCACAGATGCAGCGAAACGCCCGCGAGGAATATGAGCGCGAGCACATTCCGGGTGCTGTCTTCTTCGATATCGACGAGATTTGCGATCTCGACAGCCCCTATCCTCACATGCTGCCGAGCCCGGAGAAATTCTCGTCGCGTGTGCGCGGCATGGGACTTGGCGACGGCAACCGCGTGGTCGTCTATGACGGTGCCGGGCTTTTCAGCGCCGCCCGCGTCTGGTGGATGTTCCGCGTCATGGGGCATGACGATGTGACCGTGCTCGATGGCGGATTGAAGAAGTGGAAGGCGGAGGAACGCCCGCTGGACGACATGCGTCCGCGCAACTCCGCGCGCCATTTCACCGCACGACGCAACACCGGCCTCATCCGCGACCGCAAGGCGATCCTCCAGAATATCGAGACATGCGCCGAACAGGTGCTGGATGCCCGGAGTGCCGAACGCTTCCATGCGAAAGAGCCCGAACCTCGCCCGGACCTGCGCGGCGGCCACATTCCCGGCAGCCTGAACTTGCCCGCAAGCAAGCTCATCACCGAGGACGGCACGATGAAAAATCCCGAAGAGCTGAAGAGGCTCTTCGAGGAAGCGGGCGTTGATCTCAACCGTCCCGTCATCACGACATGCGGCTCGGGCGTCACCGCCTCCATTCTCGCACTTGGTCTTGCCGTACTCGGCAAGCCACAGGTTCCCGTCTATGATGGCTCATGGGCTGAATGGGGCGCGACGCCGGAGATGCCCGTCGAAAGCTGAACTGGAAGCGGGCGCGAGAGATGGGAAAAAAACACAAGACAACCGTCACCCATCTCGAAATGACGGCACCGCCGCGCCTGCCCCTTGTTCCGCACCCGCCCGGCAAATACGCCCTGATGCGCGCGGAAAACCCGCCGGTTCATTTCTATCGCTATCTCTATGATGCTGTTGGCCGCGATTACGTCTGGGTGAACCGTAAGCGGCTGTCGGACGCCGCCCTCGCACAGATCATCCAGCACCCGGAAGTCGAGATCTACGTGCTTTACGTAAACGGCGTACCGGCCGGCTATTTCGAACTCGACTTTCGCGCGTTGCCGCGCGCCGAGCTCTCATTCCTCGGATTGATGCCCGAACAGATCGGCTCCGGGCTTGGCAGTTTCCTGCTGCGCGAGGCAATCAGCATGGCCTGGTCGCGCGAGACGAAGCGCCTCATCGTCCAGACCTGCACCCTCGATCATCCGCGCGCCCTGCCGCTTTATCAGCGCATGGGCTTCACGCCCTACGCGCAGGAAGAAGCGGTTCTGGAAGAGATCGACTGAGCGTCGAACTCAATGCCCGAGAATTTGCGCGAGGAACTCTTTCGTCCGCGCGTGTTTCGGCGTGTTGAAGAATTCTTCGGGGGGCGCTTCCTCGATAATCTCGCCTGCATCCATGAAGACGACGCGGTTTGCGACTTCCCGCGCAAAGCCCATTTCATGCGTGACGCAGAGCATGGTCATGCCTTCCTGCGCAAGCTCCACCATGACGTCGAGCACTTCCTTGATCATTTCCGGGTCGAGCGCGGAAGTCGGCTCGTCGAAGAGCATGATCTTCGGGCTCATGCAGAGCGCGCGGGCAATGGCCACGCGCTGCTGCTGGCCGCCGGATAGCTGACCGGGATATTTCCCCGCCTGCTCGGGAATACGCACACGCTCTAGAAAACTCATGGCGAGATCACGCGCTTCGCGCTCCGGCATCTTGCGCACCCAGAGCGGCGCCAGAGTACAGTTCTCCAGCACTGTCATATGCGGAAACAGGTTGAACTGCTGAAACACCATGCCGACTTCGCGCCGCACCTCGTCGATGCGTTTCAGATCTTCGGTAAGCTCAATCCCGTCAATGACGATGCGGCCTTCGTCATGCGGCTCCAGCCGGTTGATGCAGCGAATGAGCGTAGATTTGCCCGAACCGGACGGCCCCGCAATGACGATGCGTTCGCCTTCATTCACCGTCAGATCGATATCTTTCAGAACGTGAAAATCGCCAAACCATTTGTTCACGCCGGTCATCTCGATCATCACCTTGTCGGAGACTTTGAGTTTCGGCGTTTTTACCGACGCTGCGGTTCCCTCGGACATCGTTATCTCCTAGCGCTCGCGCGCCGCGTTGAGCTTGCGTTCCATGAAATTCGAATATTGCGACATCCCGAAGCAGAAGACCCAGAAGACGAGCGCCGCGAAGATGTAGCCGGTGAGCGCACCCTGCGGCACCGTCCATGACGGATCGCTGAGTTGCGCGCGGACCTGCCCCAGAAGGTCGAAGATGCCGACGATCAGCACCAGTGTCGTATCCTTGAAGAGCCCGATGAAGGTGTTGACGATGCCCGGAATGACATGGCGCAGCGCCTGCGGCAGAACCACCTGCCCCATCGCCTGCCAATAGGTGAGACCGAGCGCGCGCGCCGCTTCATATTGCCCGGCCGGGATCGCCTGCAAGCCGCCGCGAACCACTTCCGCCATATAGGCCGAGGAGAAGAGCGCGACACCAACGAGGCAACGCAGGAGATTGTCCGGACTCATCCCCTCCGGCAGGAAGAGCGGCAGCATGACGCTTGCCATGAAAAGTACGGTGATGAGCGGCACGCCGCGCCAGAACTCGATGAAGAGGATGCAGAGCATCCTTATGGCCGGCATGGATGAACGCCGCCCCAGCGCAAGGACGATACCGAGAGGCAGCGACACGACGATACCCGTGAGCGCCACGACCAGCGTGACGAGCAGCCCGCCCCACTCGCTCGTCGGAACGGGACGGAGACCCGGCCGGTCCCCCGCAAGCAGCACAAGTGCGATCAGCGGATAGATGACAAGCAGAAAGATCAGGTTGAAACGCTTGGCAGGCGCCGAGGGAATAAGCGCCGGCACGATGGCAAGAATGCCGAGCGCGAAGACAATGTTTACGCGCCAGAGCTCGTCCTGCGGATAGCGGCCATAGATGAACTGCCCGATATTCGCCCAGACGAAAGGCCAGCAAGCACCCTTGCCGTCACCGAGGCAAGCTTCCCGGGTCGTCCCCGACCAGACAGCGCTGAAAATCGTGAAGTCGAGAAAGGGCGGAATGGCGAGCCACAGCAGATAAAGGCAAGCCAAAGTAAGGATGGTGTGGCCCACACTCGAAAACAGATTGCGCCGCGCCCAGACGACCGGCGACATGCGCATCTGGCTTTTGGGCGGCGGACGGCCTGTCACATCTTCCATCGCCATCGTTCAACGCTCCTGCAGCGCTACGCGCGCATTGTACCAGTTCATCGCAAGCGAGGTGAGAAGGCTCAGCGTGAGATAGACCGCCATCGTGATCGCGATGACTTCAATCGCCTGGCCTGTCTGGTTGAGGACCGTGCCGGAAAAAACGGCAACGAGATCGGGATAGGCAATGGCGACCGCGAGCGAAGAGTTCTTGGTGAGGTTCAGTATCTGGCTCGTCAGCGGCGGAATGATGAGACGGAGCGCCTGGGGAATGACGACGAGACGAAGCGTCGTACTTTCCTTGAGGCCGAGAGAAGCCGCCGCCTCGCGCTGCCCTCTGCCGACGGACTGGATGCCCGCGCGAACGATCTCGCCGATGAAAGCCGCCGTGTAGAGCGTAAGACCGAGAACGAGAGCGACGAACTCCGGCAAAAGCCGCATACCGCCCGTGTAGTCGAAAGCACCCTCGACCGCGAAATCGAGATGAAAGGGCGCCCCCGCGACAAGCCATGTGACCCCGGGAAGAACAACGACGAGTGCGGCGAAAACCCGCCAGGCAGGGAACAACTGGCCGGTGTCGCGCTGCCGCTTCCTTGACCAGCGGACGAGAAAGATACCGCCGATGAGCGCAACGGCAAATGCCGCCAGAAAGGCGATAATGCCAGCATCGAAAATCGGGGCGGGAAGGATCAGCCCGCGATTGTTGATGAGTACGCCGGGCAGCGGATTGAGACTGTCGGCAGGCCCCGGCAAGGGACGAAGCACCGCGAAATACCAGAAGAAAAGATGCAGCAGCAGCGGAATATTGCGCATGATCTCGACATAGGCGGCGGCAAGTTTCGCGATCAGCCAATTGTTCGAGAGCCGCAGAACACCGATCAGGAAGCCGAGCAGCGTCGCCAGCACGATACCGATAACGGCGACAACCAGCGTATTCAGCAGGCCGACGAGAAAGGCGCGGCCGTAACTGGATTGCTCGCTATAGGGAATGAGAGTCTGGATGATGCCGAAGCCGGCCGTGTTGTCGAGAAAGCCGAAGCCGGATGAGATGTTCAGCCGTTCGAGATTTTCCTGCGCCGTCGCGGCAAAGAACCAGACAACGGAAATGACGGCGATGAGGACCGACGCCTGATAGACGAAGGAGCGAACGCGCGGATTGTTCCATCCGAGCGGTGTCGCGCTGCGCGAGCGCGCTCCCTTGCTGTGCCCCTGCCCCATGCTCATGCCCCTTAGCGGACCGGTGGCGCATATTGTACGCCACCATCCGTCCAGAGAGCGTTCAGACCGCGTTTTATGCCGAGCGGCGTTTCCGTACCGACATTGCGCTCGAACATCTCGCCATAATTTCCGGTGGCCCGGATCGCATGAACCACCCAGTCCGGCGCAAGCCCTACGGCCTCACCATAGGCCCCCTCACGGCCCAGGAGACGCTTCACGCGCGGATTGTCGCTCTCAAGCATCTCGTCGATATTGGCCGAGGTCACGCCGAGTTCCTCTGCATTGAGCAACGCATTGAGCGTCCAACGTCCGATATCCTCCCACTGCGGATCGCCCTGCCGCACCGCCGGGCCAAGCGGCTCCTTGGAAATGACATCGTCCAGAACCTTGTTGGCGTCCGGGTCGGTGAGCTTGAGACGCTGCGCATAAAGACCGGAGGCGTCGGTCGTATAGGCATCGCAACGGCCCCGGTCGTAGGCAACGACAGCCTCGTCGTTCTTTTCGAAGGAAAGAACCTTGTAGCTCAGCCCGCGACTACGAAAGAAGTCGGCCAGATTGAGCTCGGTCGTCGTGCCTGTCTCCGTGCAGATCGTAGCGCCAGCAAGGTCTTTTGCCGTGTCGATTCCCGAATCCTTGCGCACGATGAAGGACTGGCCGTCATAATAGGTGACGCCGATGAAATCGAAGCCAAGCTGCGTGTCGCGCGACATGGTCCAGGTCGTGTTGCGGGAGAGGATGTCGATCTCGCCCGATTGCAGCGCGGTAAACCGGTCCTTCGCGGACAAGGGCCGGAAACGGACTTTCGTCGGATCATGAAAAATGGCCGCGGCCAGCGCCCGGCAGAAATCCACATCGATGCCGGACCAGTTGCCCTGTTCGTCCGGGCTGGAAAAGCCCGGCAGCCCCTGGCTGACGCCACATTGCAGAAACCCGCGATTACGTACCCGCTGAAGCGTGTCGCCCGCTGACGCCCGGTCCTCGCCCTCACCACTCTGCGTGGAGGCAACCTGTGCATTTTGGTCGATCAGCAACAGGGGGTCATAGGGAAGGAAAAAATAGAGACCGCCGGCACCGATCAGGATTCCGACGATCAGGGCGACCAGAGGGTTCTTCATTCGTCTCCCTTTGGGGATGGTTGCGAAGACGCTCGCAGACAGGATTATGATTCCCCCAGACTACCCGCCGCGCCCGGCAGCGCAAACCCCCGGGGCGAAGTTCACGGGATTTTGCTTCGTACCCTGTTTTCCCCTTAAATGCCGGGATCAGATCGGGATATCGGCATCGGCGGAGCGAAATGACGAAGAAAAAACAGGATACGCTGATCGTAACGACTGGCCGCGACCCGGAGGCGAACTTCGGTATCGTCAATCCGCCGGTTTACCACGCCTCTACTGTTCTTTACCCGACGCTTGAAGCCGTGAAGAACCGCACTCAGCCGGTGACCTATGGCCGCCGGGGCACACCCACCACATTCGCGTTGCAGGAGGCCATCGCCGAACTCGAGGGCGGCTACAAGACAGCGCTCACCTCCTCCGGCCTGTCGGCAGTGACGACCGCCCTCCTCGCCTTTCTCAAGGCCGGCGACCATCTGCTGATGGTCGATAGCGTCTACCAGCCCTCACGCCATTTTTGCGACAACGTACTGACCCGTTACGGTGTCAGCGTGGAATATTACGATCCGCTGATCGGTGACGGCATCGAGAAGCTCGTTCGCCCCGAGACAAAGGTGATCTTCACGGAATCGCCTGGCTCCGTGACCTTCGAGGTTCAGGACATTCCGGCCATTGCCGAGGTGGCGCACCGCAACAACATCACCGTCATGCTCGATAACACATGGGCATCGCCGCTTTATTTCAAGCCTTTCGAACATGGCGTCGACGTCTCGATCCAGGCGGTGACGAAATATCTTTGCGGCCATTCGGATGTGATGATGGGTTCGATCACGACGAATGAAGCGGCGTGGACGAAAATGCTGGACACACACGGCGCCATTGGCCAGTGCGCCGCGCCCGACGATGTCTATCTTGTGCTTCGCGGTATACGCACGCTTTCCACGCGCCTCGAACGCCATATGAAAACGGGCATCGCACTGGCCGAGTGGCTCAAGAATCGCCCGGAAGTTGCGCGCGTTCTTCACCCGGCACTCCCCGGCGATCCCGGTCATGCTCTCTGGAAGCGCGACTTCACCGGCGCCTGCGGGCTCTTCTCCATTGAGTTAAAACCCTGTTCCGAAAAGGCGCTGGCGGCTTTCCTCGACGGGCTCGAACTCTTCGGCATGGGCTATTCCTGGGGCGGCTTCGAAAGCCTCGTCATTCCGCAATATCCCGGGAAAATGCGAACTGCGACGGGCTGGAATGCGCAAGGCCAGGTCCTCCGCTTCCATGCGGGTCTTGAAGACATTGGCGACCTCATTGCGGATCTCGAAGCAGGTTTCGAGCGGCTGCGCGCGGCGGAAAGCTGACGGAGAAACAAGATGCGCGTGACGCTTTGTTGCCTCGCATTCCTTGCGGCCCTCGGTGCCGGAAAGGCGATTGCTTGCGAGCCCGTTTCCATCTTCGCGGCGGCCAGTACGACCGACGCCGTGACCGGCATCGCGCAAGCTTTCGAGGCGGAAACAGGATGCAACGTGACGGCTGTTTTCGCAGGCTCGTCCACACTCGCCAAACAGATTGAGGCGGGCGCTCCGGCCTCCATCTTCCTCTCTGCGAATGAAAGCTGGATGGACGAGCTGGAGAAGAAGAACCTTGTGCTGCCCGGCACGCGCAGCGATCTTCTGGCCAATGAACTCGTGCTTGTCGTGCAGAAAGGACAGAAGCTCGAATTCAGCCTCGATGAAGATGCGGACCTTGCTGCTGCGCTCGCTGGAGGGCGGCTGGCCCTCGCCAATCCTGATGGTGTTCCCGCCGGCATCTATGCGAAGCAGGCACTCACGCAAACGAGGCATTGGGACGGCGTTGCGGCAAGCATCGTCGCAGCCGAAGACGTGCGCGCTGCACTTGTCTGGGTCGCACGGGGTGAAGCGCGCGCCGGTATCGTCTACCGCACGGATGCGCGAATCTCTCCCGATGTCGAAATCGCCGCCGCGCTGCCTGATGAGACCCATGATCCGGTCCGCTATCCCGTTTCCCTTGTCACCGGGCGCGCAAACAAGACCGCGCGCGACTTTCTTGCCTATCTCAAGGGTCCGGCCGGTGCGCGTGTCTTTGCTGAATATGGCTTCACGCCGCTCGACACTCCGGTCAACTGACAGATGAGCGACATACTGCTCACCCCCGCAGAGGCGCAAGCCCTCTGGCTCTCGCTCAAGATCGGGTTCGCCGGTGCATTGCTCAGCCTGCCCTTCGGGCTGCTCGTCGCATGGCTGCTATCGCGGAAAGATTTCCCCGGCAAATTTGCCCTCGACCTCATTGTGCATCTGCCGCTCGTCATGCCGCCCGTAGTCACCGGCTATCTGCTGCTGCTCACCTTCGGCAGCCGTGGCCTTCTTGGCGAATGGATGCAGGAAACACTGGGGCTGACGATTGCCTTCAACTGGAAGGGCGCGGCGCTTGCGGCCGCTATCATGGGCTTTCCGCTCCTCGTGCGGGCGCTACGGCTCTCCTTCGATGCGGTGGACCGGAAACTCGAACAGGCGGCCCGCACCCTCGGCGCAACGCAATGGGACGTTTTTCGAAGTGTAACATTGCCACTCATCATGCCGGGACTGCTGACCGGCCTGCTGCTCGCCTTTGCGCGGGGGCTTGGCGAATTCGGCGCCACCATAACATTCGTTGCGAATATTCCCGGCGAAACCCAAACGCTGCCGATCGCGCTCTATAGCGCGCTGCAATCGCCCGGCGGCGAGATACGCGCACTCCGCCTGCTCGTGCTCTCCGTCGCCCTCGCCATAGGGGCACTTGCCGCTTCCGAAATATTCGCCGCTCGCATGCGCCGACGCATATTCGGTGCCGGAACGGAGCGCACAACATGAACACAACGCTCTCGGTCGAGATCAAACGGCAGATTGAGAACTTCACCCTCGACGTCGCCTTCAACGCCCCGCCCGGCGTCACCGGCATTATCGGCCGTTCGGGCGCAGGCAAGACCATGACGCTGCAGGCGATTGCAGGGCTAAGCCGTCCCGAAAGCGCCCGCATCACGCTCGGAAGCGATATCTTTACCGACACTGGCCGCAATATCTTTGTCGGGCCCGAGAAGCGTCACATCGGCTATGTCTTTCAGGAGGCACGCCTCTTCCCGCACGTCACCGTTGCAGACAATCTCGACTATGGCCTTGCGCGCCGAGGTCCCGATACGCCGATCCCGCGCGAGGAAGTAATCGGCCTGCTCGGCCTCCGGCACTTGCTGGACCGCCGCCCACACGGACTATCGGGCGGTGAAGCGCAGCGTGTCGCCATCGGGCGCGCCCTGCTCTCCGCGCCGCGTCTGCTCCTCATGGACGAACCTCTCGCCAATCTCGACATTGCAAGACGCCGCGAGGTCATGCCCTTTCTTGAAGCGCTGCATGAAAAGCTCCATCTGCCGATCATCTTCGTCAGCCACAACATGGAAGAAGTCGTCCGCCTTGCCGACCGCGTCGTCGTTTTCGACGGCGGGCGCGTTGCGGCCAAAGGCGACATAGCGGAAGTCCTGAACCGCGTCGATGTGCAGAACCTTATCCTCGGTGAAAGCGGCGACGACGGCCTTGGCACCATCCTCAATGCCCGTGTCGAAAGCCATGACGACGCGGAAAATCTGACCGAACTTGCCGGAAATGGTTTCAACCTTTTCGTGCAACGCCTGCCACAACCCGCCGGTGCATCCGTCCGGCTGCGTTTGCGCGCACGTGACGTCACCATTGCGACGGCCGTCCCCCACGGCCTGAGCGTACAAAACGTGATAGAAGGAAACATCGAGGCGCTGGAAGAAGCAGGTAAGGGGCAGGTCGATGTAAGCATCAGGACGCGCGAAGGAGAGACGCTCCTTCACGCCCTTGTGACAGGCCGCGCGGCGCGCCTGCTCAACCTTGAAACCGGCATGCCTGTATGGGGCTTGATAAAGACAGTCGCCATCGCCGGAAGCGCAAGCGAGAACCGCATGACCGATCTGGATCGGTAAAGACAACAGGGAGACGAGCGTGCCCACCAGGGAAGTGAAGAGCGAGATCACCGGCAAGGTCTGGAAGATCGAAACGAAACCGGGCGATCATGTGGAGGAAGAGGATCCAATCCTCGTCCTCGAATCCATGAAAATGGAAATTCCTGTCTCCGCCCCTGCCGATTGCCGCATTGTCGAAATTCTCGTAGTCGAGGAAGACGCGGTTTCGGAAGGCCAGGTTGTCGCTATCGTCGAAACAGATTAGGCCTCACCAAAAATCTGTTTCAGATGCGCGTTGAGGAACTTGCCCGTCGGATCAAGCCGCCGCCGCACATCCTGAAACTCGTTCCACTTCGGATAAAGCGTTTCGAAGTCCGCCGCGCCCAGCGTGTGCAGCTTGCCCCAATGCGGCCGCCCCGCATAGCGCCGGAAAATGGCTTCAACACCTGCAAACAGCTCCTTGTATGGCTGCTTGTAATACTGATGTACTGAAATCGTGACACTGTCGCGATCGTAAAAGGGGCTAAGCCAGGCATCATCCGCCGCGACATAGCGAAACTCGAGCGGGAAAAGAAAGTTGATCCCGCACTTGCGCATATAATCGCCGACTTCGCGAATGCAGTCCGGTCCCTTCTCGGCAGGCACCGCATATTCCATTTCATTGAAGCGTACATTGCGGTCGCTCGGGAAGGCATCGTGCGACCAGCACACTTTCGCCTTCTCCTCTCCTTCGCCACCGCCCAAATAGCGCGAGCCGCTCGCGGAGGTGAGCAACTTCTGCAAAGGGCCACGCAAGAAAGGCAAGTGCCGTGAAACCTCGCAGGCGCGCATCATGGTCTTGTCACTCGCGGCGATTTCGCCGTCCGGGCGGCGGCGGCGCGGCCGCGCTTCCCGATCGGTTTCCTTCAGGAATTTCACCAGCGCCTGATCCGCGAAAGGAAACCAGAAAAACTCGAAATGCCGTTCGCTGTCGCGAAGTTCCGCCGCGCGGGAGAGAACCTCGTCGATGGGCATGCGTCCGCCCGTCTCTTCCAGCGCATAGACCGGACGACACTTCATGGTGATCTCGGTCATGATACCGAGACTGCCGAAGCTTACGCGCCCGGCATCGAAGACATCCGGGTTTTCACTGCGATTGCAGGTAAGGATTTCTCCGTTCGCAACCGCCAGCCTGAAGCCATCGACAGCGGCGGATACCGAGCCGAGCGCTCCCCCCGTGCCATGCGTACCCGTGCCGACGGCACCCGCAAGCGCCTGCCGGTCGATATCGCCCTGATTGATGAGTGCAAGACCACGCTTAAAGAGCTCCGGCCCGAGATCGCGGATCGTCGTACCCGCCTTGATGCGCGCCGTTTGCCGGACCTCGTCATGATCAACGACGCCGCTCAACCCCCAGAGGGTCATGATCGTGCCGTCGGATTCCACCAGAGGCGTGAATGAGTGGCCACGGCCAGCGGCGCGCACCGGCGCCAAACCGTTTTTCACGGCCTCGGCAACTTCTTCCTCCGTCGTGGGGGCCGCCAGCGCTCTTGGCCACGCCTTCACCCATCCTGACCAGTTCGACCAAACATCCGTCATGCCGCCTCCACTTATCTCTCAAAAGAATGATAGCGAAAGCAAGCAGGCGCCGCGCGGAAAAACAAAAGCCCCGGTACAAGGCCAGGGCTTTGCTGTTCGCACCTATGCCAAGACTTATTCCGTGCTGGCATCTTCATTGGCGGAAGCCTTCACCGTCACGTTTGTTGCGGCGGCGCTTTCCTCAGCGGTCATCGGCTTGAAGGCGCGGACCATCCTGGTCGCTTCCTTGATCTCCGCCGGTTCCATTTCGGTGGAAAGCTTTTCCAGAGCCTCCGTTGCAAACTTGGGAAAGCCGCCCTCAATCGAGAGCTGGTAGTACATATAGGCTTTCACCTTGTCCGCTTGGACGCCCACGCCGTCTTCATACATGGTGGCAATGTTGTATTGCGCGCTCGGGCGGCCCTGCTTCGCTGCGGCTTCGTACCATTTCGCCGCCTTGGAGAGATCCTTCTCCACGCCCCAGCCCTTGTCGAACAGCGTGCCCAGATCTTCCTGCGCACGGGCATCTCCCCATTCGGCGCCCATCGTGTAGTACTTTACGGCTTTTTCAATATCGCGCTCGACAACCACAGCGTCGAAATAGGCTTCCGCAAGCTGGAAGGCAGCGCCTCTGTCCTGGTTTTCCTCGACCGCACGCTCCCATTCGGCAAGCGCCTCGGGATAGTAGCCGCGCTTGTAGAGATCCTGCCCGGATGCTTCGTTGGGCGCGCCTTCGATGGACGGGTCCGGTTTGCTAGGATCGGAAAGGACGTTGGCTCCGGCGGCCCCGATGCTCATCGAAAAAACCAGTCCCGCCAAGACGACGAACAAGGCAAGGCCGATTACTCGCGCCTGGCTGTTCTGGCCGCGGACGGCAACCGCGTTTCTGTTCCGATGCATCATCTTCTTCCTCCGTGCGTCCGGGTGTCTTCGCGCCCTCAAAAGCACCTTCATGGCCTCGATGATCCGGAAGCCCGTCATCATTCTCAAGTTACAGCTTGGTCAGGTTCCGGCGCCCGAGATATGGCGAGATATGGGCAAGACGATAAGGAGAAATAAGGCGGTAACGCGACAGTCGCCCGGTTTGCGGCCCTTTCGCCGTGGCCGACGCCGGAACCACGCCCTCCCTGCCGCGTTTTGCCTCAATGAGACAGTGGCAGGAAATGCTTCGAAGGCATTATCGCGAAGCGGGCCGAACATCCCTACCGTTCAGGCCGTGACAAGTCCTGGCTCAAGATCAAGTGCGGACACGAACAGGAATTCATTATCGCCGGATGGTCGCCATCGACGCGAAGCCGTCCATTTTCTTCACTCCTGCTGGCAGTCCGGGATAAAAAAGGCCTGCGCTATGCGGGTCGCGTGGGCACCGGCTTTTCCAACGACGAACTGGATCGCCTTTCGGCCATGTTCAAAAAACTCGGGCGCAAAACCGCTCCGGTTAAAGGCGAGATTCCCGCCTCCATAGCGCGCAAGGCACATTGGCTGAGGCCCGAGCTTGTCGTGCAGATCGGCTTTGCCGGGTTCACGAAAGATGGCCTGGTCCGCCACGCCCGCTATCTTGGCCTGCGTGAGGATAAAGAAGCCGCAGCCGTGACCCGCGAGAAAGCCACCCCCGTCGAGGAGATCGAGAATATGCCCGTCGACAAACAGAACTCTCCCGTGGTTGCCGGCGTCCCTATCTCGCATCCTGACCGCGTCCTTTTTCCCGAACAGGGCATCACCAAGATCGAGCTCGCCCGCTATCTTGAAAAGGCAGCCGAAATGATGATGCCGGAAATCGAGGACCGACTCGTCAGCCTTGTCCGTTGCCCGGAGGGACGGCAGAAGAAATGCTTCTTTCAGCGCCACGCCGGCGCGGGTCTCGGCGACGGGTTTCAGGAATTTGAAGTGCAGGGCTCGAAGGAACGCGAGAAGTATCTCTACATCACGGACGTGAAAGGCCTTGTTTCGGCAGCGCAGATGGGCGTACTCGAATTCCATATCTGGGGCTCGCGCGTGGACGATATCGAACGGCCCGACCGGCTTGTCTTCGATCTGGACCCTGACCCGTCAGTCTCGTTTGACGAGGTAAAGAAGGCCGCGGGCGAGACCCGCGATGTTCTTGATGCACTTGGTCTCCAGAGCTTCCCGATGCTCACCGGCGGCAAGGGCATCCACGTGATTGCACCGCTTGTCCGCCGCCATGAATGGCCAACGGTGAAAGCCTTCGCCGCGGCAGTTGCCTCGCGCATGGCGGAACAGGAACCGGAGCGCTATGTGGCGAAGATGAGCAAGGCCGCACGCAAGGGCCGCATCTTCATCGACTATCTGCGAAATGATCGCACCTCGACCGCGATCGCGCCCTACTCGCCTCGCGCGCGCGCAGGTGCCCCAATCGCATGGCCGTTATCCTGGGCAGAGCTTGCAAAGGCAAAAGCGGCAAATGAGATGACGGTGAAAACGGCATTCTCCAGGCGACGCGCTTCCCCCTGGAAGGGCTACGGCAAGCTGCGCCAATCCCTGAAAATCTCGGCGTTGCGCGCACTCGACGTGGAGAGATGAAGGCCGCACTGGCGATCCCGGCAGGACTCGAACCTGCAACCCTCGGCTTAGAAGGCCGATGCTCTATCCGGTTGAGCTACGGGACCGGCAAGCGGTCTCAATGCGTCCAGAGGCTATGGCGGCCAAACTTGAAATTGTCGGCATAAGCCTTGATCGAACGGCGCTGGGTTTTCGGCTCGAAAACCTGGTATTCGATACCGTGCTTCTTCGCATAGGCAATAGCTTCTTCTTTCGTGTCGAAGCGAAGCGTTACCTGTGCATTGGTATCACCCGAACTTGTCCACCCCATCAGCGGCTCTATCTTGCGCGCGCTGCCTGGCTCAAAGTCGAGCACCCATTTCCGGGTCTTTGCCCGGCCGGACTGCATGGCGGTCTTGGCGGGTTTATAGATGCGAGCGCGTGCCAATTCGGATACCTCGAAACTCCTGGTCCCTGGAGCGGGAACCGTCGCGAAACCTTGTTCTTATCGCCCCAAAAGCGACGAATTTGCAAGCGATAACAAGCTCATCGCCCCAGCCAAGGCGACTCACAAAATCAGGATTGCCGCAGTCCTTCTGCGTTGAAGGAGTTCCAGATGAATGTTTCCTCCCGCTATCTCGACCGCGCTACCGTCACATCTCTGCTTGCCCTCCAGGGCTTCAATACGCTCGACATCGAATGCATCCTCGACCTCACCGGCCCGGTCCAGCGCCAGGAGGTCCCCGTCTGGCCGGCAGCAGCCGTCGAG
>AZIJ01004037.1_pt1 | contig 33804 bp, 29 predicted proteins | sample 359151 | NCBI WGS metagenome assembly AZIJ01 (sample SAMN02429718, study PRJNA222666) | marine sediment metagenome | biome: Sediment sample; isolation source: enrichment culture of sample MGS-ElMAX(UA) from oil contaminated site at the... | place: Egypt: El Max | collected 2013-01-23 | depth 9.22 m m | reverse complement strand
AGCCAAGCGCATGCTGGAAGCCGTGGCCGCCCACGTGCCGATGGCGAACCTCGCCGCCCACTTCCACGACACCTACGGCCAGGCCCTGGCCAACCTTTATGCGGTGCTGGAAGAAGGCGTTGCGGTGATCGATGCCTCCGTCGCCGGCCTCGGCGGCTGCCCGTACGCCAAGGGCGCCTCCGGCAACGTCGCCACCGAAGACGTGCTATATCTGCTCAACGGCCTCGGCATCGAGACCGGTGTTGATCTGGACCAGCTGGTCGCTACCGGCCACTGGATCTGCGGCCAGCTGAATCGCCACAACGGCTCCAAAGTGGGCCAGGCCCTCGGCGGCAACTGCTGAATTACGCTCGATAACAGCAAGGAGAAGTCATGAGCAATAACAACGTCGTCGCCCTGGACCTGCCGATCCCCGAGATCAGCGACATGCCGGACGACACCCGCAAGTACTTCGAGATCTGCCAGGAAAAACTCGGCATGGTCCCGAACGTACTGACCGCTTACAGCCAGAACCTCAAGCAGCTGGAAGGCTTCACCCGCCTTTACAACGAACTCATGCTTGGCGAAGGCGAACTCTCCAAGCTGGAGCGGGAAATGGTGGCGGTGGTGGTCTCCTCCGAGAACAAGTGCTTCTACTGCCTGGTCGCCCACGGTGCCGCCGTGCGGGTGCTGAGCGGCGACCCGCAGCTGGGCGAGCACATGGTAATGAACTACCGCAGCGCCAAACTCGACAAGCGCCAGCGGGCGATGCTGGATTTTGCATCGCATCTCACCCGCTCACCGGCCACCGTCACCGAAGACGACATCCAGGCCCTGCGGGATGCCGGCCTCAGCGACCGTGGCATCTGGGACCTGAGCAACCTGGTCGGCTTTTACAACATGTCCAACCGCGTGGCGATTGCCAGCGATATGCAACCCAACCCCGAGTATCACAGCCAGAGTCGCTAGCAGGTTCGCAACCCGCTCGCCCTCGAATACAAAAACAATGGAGGCAGAGATATGAGCAAGACTCTTCCAAGCTATACCAGTGGAACCGCAGAAGTGCCCCTGCTGGGCATGACCATCGGTGAAATGCTCGACCGTACCGCCGAACAGTTCCCGGACACCGAAGCCCTGGTGTGCCTGCACCAGGACATTCGCTGGACCTACAAGGAGTTTGTCGAAAAGGTCGACGAGGCCGCCCGCGCCTTCATGGCCATCGGCGTCAAGCGCGGCGATCGGGTGGGCATCTGGTCACCGAACCGCTATGAGTGGACCGTTACCCAGTTTGCCACCGCGAAAGTGGGCGCCATCCTGGTCAACATCAACCCGGCCTACGGCGTACACGAGCTGCAATACGCCCTCAACCTCGCGGGCATCACCGTGCTGGTGACGGCAGACACCTTCAAGGCCTCCAATTACCGGGAAATGATCTACGAGCTGGCACCGGAACTGAAGCGCAGCGCGCCGGGCAAGCTCAAGGCAGACCACGTTCCCGATCTTCGTGCCGTCATCAACGTACATGAAGACAAGCACGACGGCATGTGGTCCTGGAAGGAGTTCCTCGGCTTCGCCAGTGAGGTTTCCGCAGACGACCTGGCCCAACGCCAGGCCGGGCTGCAGTTTGATGACCCCATCAACATCCAGTTCACCTCCGGTACCACCGGCAACCCCAAGGGCGCCACCCTCACCCACCACAACATCCTCAACAACGGCTACTTTGTGGCGGAGAGCCAGCGCTTTACCGCGAACGACCGCCTGGTGATCCCGGTGCCGCTGTACCACTGCTTCGGCATGGTCATGGGCAACCTGGGCTGCATTACCCACGGCGCCACCATGATCTATCCTGGCGAAGGGGTTGACCCCAAGTCAGTGTTGCAGGCGGTGCATCAGGAGAAGGCCACCGCCCTGTATGGCGTGCCCACCATGTTCATCGCCGAACTGGCCGAGCCGGAGTTTGAGGCCTACGACCTTTCCAGCCTGCGTACTGGCATCATGGCCGGCTCCATCTGCCCTGCAGAGGTGATGAAAAAGGTCAACGGCCGGATGAACATGAAAGAGGTCCAGATCGCCTACGGCATGACCGAGACCAGCCCGGTCTCCACCCAGACCAGCTCCCTCGACCCGTTCGAGAAGCAGGTTACCACCGTGGGCCGCACCCAGCCTCACCTCGAGACCAAGATTGTTGACCCCGGCACCGGCAACGTACTGCCCCGAGGCGAGATCGGCGAACTCTGCACCCGGGGCTACAGCGTGATGCTGAAGTACTGGAACAACGAGGAGAAGACCCGCGAGGCGATCGACGATGCCGGCTGGATGCACACCGGCGACCTGGCCACCATGGACGAAGACGGCTACATTCAGATCGTCGGCCGCATCAAGGACATGGTGATCCGCGGCGGTGAGAACATCTACCCGAAGGAGATTGAGGAGTTCCTCTACACCCACCCGGCGATTGAAGAAGTCCAGGTGACCGGAATCCCCGACGAGAAGTACGGCGAAGAGCTCATCGCCTGGGTAAAACTGCGCCCGGATACCGACCCGGTTGATGCCGATGACCTGATGGCCTACTGCAAGGGCAAGATTGCCCACTACAAGATTCCCCGTAACTACAAGTTCGTGGATGCCTTCCCGATGACCGTCACCGGCAAGATCCAGAAGTTCAAGATGCGGGAGATTTCGATTGAGGAGCTCGGGCTAAAGAACTAATCCGCCCACGAACCTTGCTGACCTACAGACCCCGACGCCTTGTTGGGGTCTGTCGTTTAACGAGGTCCTGGCGTCCCCCGTTTGTCCGCGTACATCCTGGCGTCGGCCTTGCTCAGTAGTTGCCTGGCGGTGTCTCCGTCTTGCGGATACAGAGCCGTACCGATGCTGCAGGAAACCCGAACTGCCTGGCCGCCAAGGTCGAAGGGAAGTGCCATAATTTCACGGATTTTGGCGACGGTTGTACCGAGTGACGCGTGATCGCGGATATCCGTCAGAAGCACGGTGAATTCGTCGCCCCCCATGCGGGCCACGGTGTCGGTTTCCCGCGTGCAGCCTTCCAGCCTGCGGGCCATTTCGACAAGTAACTGATCCCCCGCACCGTGCCCCTTGGTATCGTTAATCGCCTTAAAGTCATTCAGGTCCAGGTACAGCAGGGCCAGCCCGCTCTCGTTGCGGCTGGCCGAACGCAGTGCAGTATCCAGCCGATCGTAAAACAATGAGCGGTTGGTCAGGCCGGTGAGCGGGTCATGGTGGGCCAGGAATCGCAGATGTTCTTCCGCCCGTTTACGCTCCACCACCGTCGCCACCTGGGTCGCGACGAACTGCAACAGCTCCTGGTCCGCCTCCCGATAACAGGTGTCTGGTGACCGGCTTTCGATCACCAGCGCACCGCGCACCGCGTTGTTCGAGATCAAAGGCACACCTAGCCAGTTGGCCAGTTCAGGTGTTGTTGACCCGGCCGCTCTTCCCAACCCCAACCCCAATCCCAATCCCAGCCCCAGCCCCGGACGATCGGGGTCGCGGGAGGCCAGTACAGGTTCGCCGGAGCCGACTACTCCGGCAAGGGCTGTTCCGGCTTGCATGGGCCCTTCTACCCAGCCACTGGGCTGGTCCGCAGACCAGTCGGGAACACGGAGCAGGCCGCCAGCCACGTCGTGGAACGCCAGGTAGAAGTCATCCCGCGGGAACAGCTCGCCAATCACCCGACGCACACCGTCGCAGAGCCCGCGGAGGGTGTCAGCCCCATGGGCGGCTTCGGAGATCCGGTACAGCGCATCACGGATCTGGTTGGCCCGCCGCAGTGCGGTGACATCCCTGGCCACTGCGATCCGTAGCCGGTCTTCCTCCGACCAGCGTGCAGACCACAGAATGTGTACCACACTGCCGTCTTTGTGCAGGTAACGATTCTCAAAATCGGTGTGGGACTGGCCACTCATCACCCGGCGTGCTGCCGCAAGGGTACGTTCCAGGTCATCCGGATGAATGTAATTCAGGATCGAGGTGCCGGTCATTTCACTTGCGGTGTACCCCAGCAGCTGCTCGCATGCCTCACTGATGAACACAATGCTGCCATGCTCATCCACCACGAATACCGGGTCCAGCAGCAGGTTGACCAGTTTGGGGTACAGGGCTTTCAAATCGACAGGCATAGGTGCAGCCATTCATGGCATCGGTCTACTTGGATGCTCACCAGCATAAATGGGAATGGCAGCAACTCCTAGCCAGAATTTCACCCCGGCACATCCTTGCAGTGCCCCTCGCCTGCGCCATCACAAGGCAGATCGGGCCAACAACCGTAAAAAATCCGCTGACCTGCATCTTTCTGAAAGCACACACGTATCAGTCGATAACCCCGTCTGAAAAACAACTGCACGGACGGGCCAAACCGATAGTGAGGAGAACGCAATGAAAAAGCACTTCAAGACAAGCGCATTTCTGGCTGCCGCCCTGGTTTCCACTGCTTTGACGTCAGGCACTGCCCTGGCAGACGATCATGCCAAAACAGGAGTGTGGGGCGATGACCAGTCCGTGTCCGAAGGCACTGTGACCGCCAAGAAAGTAATCACCGAGAAGAACGGCTGGCTGGTGGTACACCGCACGGATGAAGCGATGAAGCCAGGCCCCGTTGTTGGTCATGCACCGCTCAAGAAAGGCCAGAACATGGACGTAGCTGCCATCCTGACGGAAGAGGTTGCGGCTGGCGACATGCTGATGTTGATGATCCATAGTGAGGACGGCGGCATGAAAACCGGTGTGTTCGAATACACCCTTGGCGCCAAGGAAGACGGCCCCATCCGCATGGATGGCAAGCTGGTCATGGCCACCATTACCGCCAAATAAACACCGCCGGGGGACTGCCAGCCGGGCCACCGGACAAGGTGGCCTGACTGACCGGACCGGGATGCCTGGGCGTCAGCCCAGGTTTTTCTTCATGAACTTCTGGATCTCACCGACAATCCCGCTGCGGAATGCGAGCACCGTGAGGATGAAGATTCCACCCAGGATGAAATCCACCCAGTCCCGCAGTGGACCCTGGGACAACTGATACTCGATATTCACCACAAAGGTCGCCCCAACGACAGGCCCCAGCAAAGTGCCCATCCCGCCAACCAGCGTCATCAGTATGACTTCGCCGGACATGTGCCAGTGGGCATCGTTCAGGGACGCCAGCTGGAACACCACAGACTTCATGGACCCGGCCAGCCCCGCCAGCGCGGCCGAGATGACAAACGCCAGCATCTTGTAGCGATTGACGTTGTAGCCCAGGGAAACCGCACGGGCTTCGTTTTGCTTGATCGAGCGCAGAACCTGGCCATAGGGGCTGCTGACAATACGCTGAACCAGGATGTAGCAGGCGATGAACACCGCAAGCACAAAGTAATACATGTTCAGGTTGCTTTCGAGGTTAACCACGCCAAACAACTGGCCTCGCGGGATGCCGTGCATGCCGTCTTCACCCCCGGTGAACTCGGACTGCACGAAGAAGAAAAACACCAGTTGCGACAAAGCCAGGGTAACCATGGCAAAGTAAATGCCCTGACGCCGGATCGACAGTACCGCAAAGGCGAGCCCCAGCAGGGTAGCAACGAGGGTTCCGGCAACGATGCCCATCTCGGTCGTCAGACCCGGGAAGTTGCTCAGCAGGTAACCGGTGGTATAGCCACCGGCCGCCAGGAACGCGGCATGGCCGAAGGACAACAGCCCGGTAAAGCCGAAAAGCAGGTTGAAGGCGACGGCGAACAGCGCGAAGCAAAGGATCTTCATCAGGAACACCGGATACATGACAAACGGTGCCACCAGAAGAATCGCCAGCAGCACACCGTTCAGTATCATTTTCTTCCGGGCATCAGCGGTCTGCTGTTCCAGTATGGCTCTTTTGATCTCGGTCTGGTTGACAGGCTGATTCATGGTTATGCCTCCTTACCGAACAGGCCGGTGGGTCGGAACATCAAGACCACCACCATGACCAGGAAGATCACAGCAGATGACGCAGGCGGATAGAAGGTTTTGGTGAGGCCTTCAATAATGCCCATCAGGATGCCGGTGACAATCGCGCCGGCAATGGAACCCATGCCGCCGATGACCACCACGGCAAATACCACAATGAGAATATGAGACCCCATCACCGGTGTAACGGAATAGATCGGTGCCGCCAGAACACCAGCAAACGCCGCCAGCATAACGCCGAAACCGTAGGTCAGGCTGACCAGAAGCGGGACGTTGATTCCGAAGCCCTGCATCAGCTGGGCATCCTCGGTGCCGGCTCGCAGGTAGGCGCCGAGCTTGGTTTTCTCGATCATGAACCAGGTACCGAAACACACGACCAGGGCAATGGCGATCACCCAGGCCCGGTAGTACGGCAGGAACATGAAGCCAAGGTTCATCCCCCCCTTGAACGCATCCGGCATGGCGTAACGCAGGCCGGACACGCCGTAGATGTTGGTCAGCACGCCCTGAATCATCAACGCGGCGCCGAAGGTGAGCAATAAGCTGTAGATATGATCCTGGCCGGAAATCCGGCGTAACAGGAAGTATTCGATCAGCATCCCGAACACACCGACCAGAACCGGCGCCACGAACAGGGCAACCCAGTAGTTCAGGCCCAGCATATCGAACATGATCACGGTGGCCATTGCCCCGAGCATGTACATGGCGCCATGGGCAAAGTTGATAATCTTGAGCAGGCCGAAGATGACCGCGAGGCCCAGGCTCAGCAGGGCGTAAAAGGCACCATTAATAATCCCGATCAACAGCTGGCCGGACAGCACGGCGACGGGGACGCCAAGAATCATGGACATGTTGCTAACTCCAGAAGCAGCACAAACGTTACGACGGTTGCCGTCTTTGCAGGTTGGCCCGGGCTCCCCGCCTGGCGACGGGGAGCCCTGTTGCCCGCAGCCTTACTTGTCGGCTACCAGCTTGCACTTGCTCTCGGAGAGCGGACGGAAGGCTTCGTCGGCCGGAATGGTGCGGACGATCTTGTACAGGTCCCACTCATCCTTGGACTCTTCCGGAGTCTTGACCTGGGCCAGATACATGTCATGCACCATGCGTCCGTCTTCGCGGATACGACCGTTCTTCGCGAACATGTCGTTGATCGGATTTTCCATCATGTACTTGCGTACAGTCTGGGCGTCATCGGAGTTGGTGGCTTCCACCGCCTTGAAGTACTGCATGGCGCTGGAGTAGATGCCGGCATGGACCATGGTCGGGCGGGCACCGGTTTCCTTCAGGAAGCGATCAGACCATTCGCGGGTCTCGTCGTTCATATCCCAGTACCAGCCGGTGGTCAGCTGGAGGCCCTGAGCGGCCTGGGTACCCAGCGCATGAACGTCACTCAGGAACACCACCAGACCGGCAATGGTCTGGCCAGCCTGGGTCACCCCGAACTCACTGGCGGTGGTAATGGCGTTGGTGGTATCGGCACCGGCGTTGGCCAGGGCGATAACATCAGCACCTGACGCTTGAGCCTGCAGGATAAACGAGGAGAAATCCGGAGTCGGGAACGGATGGCGGATGCTGCCCACAATCTCGCCACCGTTGGCTTCCACCACGCGGGTAACGTCGGCTTCCATGGCATGGCCGAACGCGTAGTCCGCGGTCAGGATATACCAGCTCTTGCCCCCTTCCTGGACGATCGCGGTCGGTGTGCCAATGGACAGCGCGTAGGTGTCATAAACGTAGTGGATGTGATTAGGCGTACAGTGCTCATTGGTGATGCTGGAGGCGGCAGAGCCCGAAACCAGGCCGAGCTTGTCGTTTTCTTCCAGGATCTTGGTGGCTGCAATGGTGACGGAAGAGGCAACCAGACCGCTGACCATGTCCACCTTGTCGTTCTCCAGCCAGCGACGGACGGTGCTGGACGCGACATCCGGGCTGTTTCGGTCATCCGCACTGACGACTTCAATCTTGGCGCCTTTTACCTTGCCACCGAAATCCGCAATCGCCATTTCCAAGGCTTTCAGACCGTTCGGTCCTGCCAGGTCACGGTAAGTTCCGGACATATCGGCCAGATAACCGATTTTCACGGTGTTGTCGGTAATTTCCGCCTGGGCGCCACCCACCATCAGGGCTGATGCAACGGCTGAGGTCAGAAGCTTTTTCATCATTGTCATTATTGTATCTCCGCTACTGTCTTGCGTCGGTTGTTCGGGTTGTTGGTTCTATTGTTGTTGTTGCACTCTATCCGGTGTCACACACCCAAATAGTCGTTGAGCATCGACTGCTTGGCATCAAGCTCGTCGGCGCTGATCTCTTCCACGATCTGACCGTGTTCCATAACGTAATGGCGGTCGGCCAGCGGCGCGGCAAAATGGAAATTCTGTTCCACCAGTACGATGGTCAAACCTTTCTCTTTGAGTTTGATCAATACCTCGCCCAGCTTCTCGACAATCACCGGTGCCAGGCCCTCGGTGATCTCATCCAGCAACAGCATGTTGGCGCCGGTACGCAGAATCCGCGCCATGGCCAGCATCTGCTGCTCGCCGCCAGACAATTTGGTGCCCTGGCTGAAGCGACGTTCGTAAAGGTTGGGGAACATGGTGTAGATCTCTTCCAGGCTCATGCCGCCACTGCGCACTACCGGAGGCAGGGTGAGATTTTCCTGGACGTTGAGCGCGGAAAAAATGCCCCGATGCTCGGGGCAATACCCGACACCCAACCTGGCAATATGGTGTGGCGCACAGGCCATGGTCTCTTCGCCATTGATCATGATGGAGCCGGTGCGTCGACCTACCATGTTCATGATGGCCTTGAGGGTGGTGCTGCGTCCGGCCCCGTTACGGCCCAGCAGGGTAATCAGCTCCCCCCGGTGTACCACAAGGTCAATACCATGAAGAATGTGGGACTCCCCGTAAAAGGCGTGCAGCCCGGAAACCCGCAGTTGTTCGTATTCTTTGTCCGGACCGCGACTCATTCAACTGTCTCCTGCGTGGCCGTCGTCTGGGACTTGGCTGCCTTGTCATTGGCGGTGCCCATGTAAACCTCGCGTACCCGCGGATCGGCAGACACCGACTGGTAATCGCCTTCGGTGAGCACCGATCCCTGGGCCAGCACCGTAATCCGGTCACACAACCGGCTGACGACACTGAGGTTGTGCTCCACCATCAGTACGGTTCGGCCCTCGGCGGCCTTTTTCACCAGCTCCACTACCCGGTCGACGTCTTCGCCGCCCATACCCTGGGTCGGCTCGTCAAGCAGCAGCAGCTTCGGCTCCATCGCGAGGGTGGTTGCCAGCTCCAGCGCACGCTTGCGGCCATAAGCCAGCTCCACGGTGGTGGTATTGGCAAACTCAGCCAGCCCTACCGAATCCAGCAACTCCATGCAGCGGTCGTTCAACTTGTTCAGGGAGGTGCCGGACTTCCAGAAGCTGAAGGAGGTGCCCTCAAAGCTCTGCAGGGCCACACGGATATTCTCCAATGCGGTCATGTGGGGAAAAACGGCGGAAATCTGAAAGGAGCGCACCACGCCCTTGCGGGCGATGGCGGCCGATTTCATGGCGGTGATGTCGTCACCCCGGAACAGAATCTGACCACGGGTCGGCGTCAGGAACTTGGTCAGGAGGTTAAAGACCGTCGTCTTGCCGGCACCGTTCGGTCCGATAAGAGCATGGATGTGGCCGTCCTGAATCTTCAGGTTAACGTCATCGACCGCAACAAAGCCTTTGAACTCTTTGACGAGGCCCCGGGTCTCCAGTACGAACTGGTCACTCATGTGCCTTTCTACCTTTTGTTATTGTTGTAAATCTGAAGTACAGGACAGATTAGGTTAACGTATACGTAAACGTCAAACTAAAAATCCACATTTTCACCGTGGTTTTGTCAGGCCCCGACTTCATCCTTTGCGCGATTGCGCAGCACAAAGCGCTGGATCTTTCCGCTCGGTGTCTTCGGCAATTCGTCGACGAACTCGATCTCCCGCGGGTAAGCGTGAGTGGACAGCCGCCGCCGCACCAGTTCCTGCAGTTCGGTCCTGAGGGCGTCGTCATCGCCCGGCTCCTGACCGGCCTTGATCACCACATAGGCCTTGATGATGGAGCCACGCTTGTCGTCGGGCTTGGCCACCACCCCGGACTCGGCCACGGCGGCGTGTTCCAGCAGCGTGCTTTCCACATCCGCTGGCCCCACCCGATATCCGGCGGTGGTGATGATGTCGTCATCCCGGCCGCTGAAGGAGAAACTGCCGTCACCGTGACAGATCACCATGTCGCCGGTGAGGTAGTAGCCTTTGACGAACGGGTCTTTCTCGCCCCAAGTGTAGCCGTCGAAATGGAACAGCGGCGACGAGTTCACATCCACCGCCAGCTGGCCGGTCTCACCCTCGCCCACTTCCTCGTTGTTCTCGTTGAGTGCAACTACCTTGTGGCCCGGAGAGGAGTAACCCATGGAGCCCTGGCGTACCGGATGGCTGAGGCCGTGGAAGTTACAACAGGTCATGCCGGTTTCGGTCTGGCCGTAGTGGTCTTTCACCGGGCAGTAATGGCGGTTCCTGATCCAGTTGACCACCTCCGGATTCAACGGTTCGCCAGCACTGCTGGCCACCCGCAGGCCAAGGTTTTCGCCTTCCGGCAGTACGTGATCGTTGGCTTTGAGCAGGCGATAAGCGGTGGGCGCTGCCGCCAGGTTGGTGATCTTGTACTTGCGGATCATGTCGTAGGTGGATTCCGGGGTGAATGCGCCCGGATTGAAGTGGGTGGCGTGGCCCATCAGCAGCGGCCCCACGACCGCGTAATAAAGACCATAGGCCCAACCGGGATCGGCCACGTTCCAGTAGCGGTCACTCTCACGCAGATCGATGGCGTATTTCATGTACACGTAGAACGCCATCAGGGCGCGGGCCGGCACGGCAACACCCTTGGCCTTGCCTACCGTTCCGGAGGTAAACATCTGCAGGAAAGGATCGGTGCCCTTGATCATCACCGGCTCAAAACCGGCGTCCTGCTCGGCCAGCTTGCTGGCAAAGTCAGGGATGGCAGCCCCGGTTTCGCTGGCGTTGACACAGATAACGGGCGGCGCATTGTTCACCTCCGTCATCTTGGGGTAGTTGGCAGGATCCGTAACCACCAGCCTGGTACCAGCGCGCTCCAGCCGGTATTCGATAGCACCGGAACCGAAAGCGGTAAATAACGGCTGGTACACCGCACCGGCGCGCAGCGCACCGGCAATTACAATCAACAGCTCAGGGCTTCTTGGCAACAGGCCCGCGACACGGTCGCCTTTGCCGATGCCGCAGGTGCTCAGGTAATTGGCAAAACGCGCCGACTGCTCTTTCAGCTCGGCGAAGGTCAGAACGCCCTCCCCGCCGCCGTCTTTTTCGTAATACAGGGCGACGCGCTGCGGGTCATCGGCCCACTTGTCGCAGATTTCGTGGCAGACATTGAGCCCGCTGTCCAGACGCCCATCCAGGATGGCCGCTTCCAGCGCAGCAGGATCGAAATTGTTGTAAACGTCGTTGTAATCCGGAAGGCTCATTCTCAACTCCTGTTGTTTTTATCGTTGAAAGCTCGAGACAAGGTTTAGCACAGGCTTCACTTTACGTAAAGGTAAACATTAGACCAAAAAAGAAGAGATCCCGGTCGTTTTATCATCGGAAATCAGGCACAGCCAACAGACCGCACCTCCGCTGGGGAACCCGGGGCTCTGACGTGCTGTTTCAGCGGTGGCGACTGGACAGAAGGTGATGCAGAGCGCCGCAATCCACCAGCGGGTCATCGCAGTTCACCACGATGTCCGAACGGGCAATCACGTACCCCCTGCCGGTAATGTTGTTCCCGATAACCTGGTACTCGCCCTTCCGCTCAACCGAGGTGAACTGGCCGATAAACCCGGTTTCCCGCAGAGAAACGGTTTCCAGCTTGTCACCGGGTTTAATTCTGCCTTCATGGTGCATCAATGCCAGCCGCGCCGAGGTACCGGTGCCCGTGGTGCTCCGGCAAATCACCCCCGGATGCACATAGGTGGCGGAACGGGAACGGTAATACCCGTCGGCTACGAGCTCCAGCGGCCCCATGAAGTGCAGAAATGGCAGGGGGCCGACATCTCCCAAGGTGTAATGGGAGAAGCCCCGCTCGGCCTGGATGGCTTCAACAATGGCATGGGCGGTTGTTGCCAGAGTGCGCTCTTCATCCAGGGTCAGATCAAAACCCAGGCTGGCCGCATCCACCAACGCGTAGAAACCGCCACTGTAGGCAACGCTGTAGGTAACCCTGCCCAGCCCCGGCACATCAATGGTCGCCTGGTAACTGTGAATATAACTGGGCAGGCCTTCGCAGGTGATGGCCTCCACCACACCCTCGTGTACGGTTGCCTCGATCTGCACCAGACCGGCCGGGGATTCCAGCAGGAACTGCTGCCGGCCTTCCTGCTTGGGCACAATGCCCGCCTCGAGTACCGCGGTGGCGGTGCAGATGGTGTTGGACCCGGAATAGATGGGATAACCCATTACCTCCATGATGATATAACCGGCAGCCGCCCTGGCGTCGGTTGCCGGCACCAGCAGATCCACCGACATTTCCGGTATCCCGTAGGGTTCCTCCAGCAGGAGCCGGCGCAAACCGTCGGCGTTATCCCTCAAGTATTCCATCTGTGCCCGCACGGTCGCGCCGGGCAACCGGTCAATGCCTCCGGTCACGATGCGGCTGACGTCTCCGCCGGCATGGGTATCCATTAACTGAAGGGTCAGTTCCGGTTTCATCAGGCATGCTCCAGTGACCAGGGTTTGCCATGTTCCTCCCACTGGGAATCGGGAACGATCACGATCTTGCCGAAAAACTGGCTGCCCCGGTTCACAAAATACTGCTCGGCCCGATGCAACCCGGACAGCCTGAAGGCGCCGTGGAGTACCGGTTTCAGTTGACCGCCACGGATCCAGGTGATCAGCTGTTCTGCCTCCGCCCGGGTACCATGGGATACGCCGTAAATCTGCACCTGATAGAGGTAGATCCGGGTCCACAGGATCTCACTGATATTGCCGCCACTGGCTCCGGCAATACTCAGGCGCGGGTAGGTATCCCGGGCGTTCATGTCGAAAATCATGGTGTCGATCAGGCGGTCCGTCATCTCGCCACCCACCAGATCCATAACCGCATCAATGGGCTTGCCAAAGGTGTCTGCCTTCACCCGGTTGGTAAAGTTGCCCATATTTGACCGGTCCAGCACCGCCTCCGCGCCGAGCGCCAGTAGCGCCGCCTCTTTATCCTGCCGGCTCAGCGCATAGGGTATGGCACCCAGCAGACGGCAAAGCTGAATCAGCGCCGTTCCCACGCCGCCACTGGCGCCCGTCACCAATACCCGCTCGCCGGCACGGATATCGGCGGATGTCAGCATGTGCATGGCGGTCTGATAGGAGCACATGCCCATGGCCGCCAGTTCGGCATCCGTTAATTCCGGATTGGGAATGTGATGGAACTGCGCGGAGGGAACAGCAACATACTCGGCAAAACCACCGTCGGCACCGTGGCCGTAATAGTCCGGGGTGAGGTTGATGTCACTCCGGCCATCGGCGTAGATATTGAAATCCAGCAGACCCCGTTCGCCAATCCTGCCGTCACTGACCCCCTCACCAACCGCGACCACGCGCCCGACGATGTCCGCCCCCTGAATTCTCGGGAAGGTCAGCGTGGCTTTGCCCCCCATCCGGAAGGACGTGACCTCACCTTTTTTGGTGGGATACAGGCCCTCGCGGGCCTTGCGATCAGTGTTGTTCTTTGCCGTCGCCGTGACCCGGACCAGCACCTGGCCGGGACCGGCACTCGGCGTGGGCACGTCCTGATACTCAAGCTTGTCGATATCACCGTGACCGGTGAGAAGCATGGCCTTCATGGTATTCGGGATCATGGCTGGGTGAACCTCCCTGCCTGCTGAATGGTGGTCTATCCAACAGAATAGAAAAGATCACCCGGAGTGTCAGGGACAGGGCTGGATATCGATCCGGCTAACGGACAATCACTCGGCAGACCGGCTGCAATCCGGGGGTCTGCTTCGGTTCTGCCTGAATCACCATCATCAGGCATGCCGCCAGCAGAACCGCCAGCAACACGGCTCGTATAACTATGAGAAACCCGATAACCGGAAGCTGCATGAACCCAACATTCGACACACTGTTTTACGATGGCCGGTGCCCGTTGTGCACAAAAGAAATCCGCACCCTGCGCAGGCTACAGCGTGGGCAACTCATCTTCGCGAACATCCACGAACAACCGGAAGGCAACCGGAATCTGCCTTCCCACGAAAACCTGCTCCGCCGCCTGCACTTGATGACCAGCAACGGCGAATGGGTAACCGGATTGCACGCCAATGTGCGCGCCTGGGGGCACACGGGATTTGGCTGGCTGTTCAAGCCACTGTTGTGGCCGGTTATCTATCCGATTGCCAGGCGGGTGTATGAGAGCTGGGCTGACCGGCGGTATGAACGGAAGTATGCTTGTGCTTTGGGAGTGGAGAAAATGTGACTTCCGGGACCGGCCGAATGATCCTTAAGGGATGCTTTCGAGAAAAGTAGCGTTCAATGTGCCGATTTCCAAGCAATTCCCAACAATCTTATCAAATAATGCGTAACTTTCGGCGCTCACGCCAAGGCCAACCAGGCCGCACCCCTAACCCCGCTGGAATCACCATGGACGGCTTTTACTATGGGCGTGTCGCACTCACCGCAAAACACGTAGCCGGACAGTCTTGCCGGTAGTTCCCAAGAGAGTTGTTCGGCGTTGCTCATGCCTCCGCCCAGCACGATGATACCCGGGTCAATCACGTTAATTACTGCGGCCAGGCCGCAGGCCAGGTATGCCAATGTTACTTGTCGACTTCACGGAGCAGCAGCAATCCGGCATCGGAGGTGATGTGGCCACCGGAGAAATCGGCTTCAATCTGGCGGCGGGCGAGTGGCGAGAGGGTCAGTTTTTCAGGTACGATTTTGGAAGCGGCTGTTGGTGCTTTATGGATTGGTTAGGCTATTGGAATCATAGAACTTTCAGCCGCTTTCTTTTTATGCCCTGTGAGAAATCCGGGGCAGAGCTCTGAAAGAGCTTCTGATCAAAGTAAAACTCGCGGCTGAAAGACATTTATATAGTGTGCCGGCTCTTCGGGAAAGCAAGATCGGGTAGGCACCTACCATTTACTGACACTTTCCTCATCGGCATTCAACTAGAGAGCTGCACTATCTTCTTCGCAATTAGCTCTGCAGCTTCAGTAACCTGCTCTGGGGTTGAGAACCTACCTAAACTGAAACGAATTGATGAAGCAGCCTCTTCCGGACTCAAACCAATTGCAGCCAGAACATAGGAGGACTCGATAAAGCCGCTATTACAGGCAGACCCAGTAGAAGCGCATAACAAGGGCTGTAGAGCATTGAGTAAGGATTCTGCATCTACACCATGAAAACGGACATTGAGGTTGCCTGGATGCCGCTGAGTTGCATCTCCATTCAAGGAGAAAAGAACACCGAAGCTGTCGAGTTTCCGAATAAATAGATCCGAGAGCGCTTTCAGCGTAATTCTACGGGCCACTTTTTCATTGCCGATGATTGATGCTGCAGCGCCGAATCCAACGCAAAGTGGCGTAGGAAGAGTTCCCGCGCGCATCCCACCCTGCTGCCCACCGCCATAGATAAACGCCGGAAAACCGTCTTGAAGCGACGTCTCAACGTATAAGCACCCGATACCTTTTGGGCCATAAATTTTATGGGACGATAAACTCAGGAAGTCCACGTCCATCTCGACAACGTCGAGATCAATCGCTTCTGGCGCCTGCGCAGCATCACAGTGGAATAATGCTCCCGCCGCTCGCGCCATACTAGCAAGCATTGGAATATCTTGAATAACACCAATTTCGTTGTTGACAGCCATAATGCTAACAAGAAGAACGTCATCGGAGAGCATCTCCTCGTAGGCGGTCACATCTACTAGCCCAGAGCTCAGAACAGGAATTTCTTTGACGTGGCAGTCAAAAATTGAAGCGAAGTGGTACGCTGCCTCTTTGACACATTTATGTTCTATTGAGCTAATTAGAACAATCTTTCTAGCCTTTTTCCAAGCAGACATTACCCCAAACATCACATGGTTATTGGCTTCAGTTGCACCTGACGTGAAAATCACCTCTTCCTCCAATGAACCAATAAGATCCGCAACCTTACGCCGAGCGTCTTCTACAGACTGAAGCGACCTCCACCCTAAAATGTGATTAGAGGAGTGCGGATTCCCAAAAGACTCAGTAAAAAAAGGTTGCATCGCCTCAAAAACCCTGTCATCTACGGGCGTAGTTGCTTGATAATCAAGGTAAATTGAATCAGACACCCGCATTTTTGCTCCTCCGCACAAAAATTCGACTGGAAGTTGCTTCCAGTGCAATTCTGAATTGACGTTAACTCCTACGAACATTATTGTCGACCCTGGAACATCGATCCAGGGGAAAAAAATGTTCAACAGCCCACTTTCTACCGATTATCAGCCGCAGTTTTCAGGCCACGAAACATTTCCAATGCGCTACGGATGGCTCAAAAAGGCCTTTGATGCGGTCAAAGAATCGCAGGAATCTCAAAGCGAGCACTCCGTTTTCAACGACGCGGGTGCCATCGCCAAGTTTGGTGTGGGCAAAAATATGGTGTCATCAATCCGCCATTGGGCGATTCAGTGTGACGTCATCAAACCCGGAAAGAAAGGCACACTTGCAGAGATGGGAGACATAGGGAAAAAGCTTTTTGATGACAATGGCTTAGACCCGTACATGGAGTATCCCGCAACACTTTGGCTGCTCCACTGGAAGCTAGCCTCCAATAGCAAGCTGACTACCTGGTATTGGGTGTTCAGTCTTTATCCAAACGACCACTTCGAGCGCGACACTATCGTTCAAGGTCTCGTTAAGCTAGGCGAAGACAAACAATGGTCCCGCATGTCTAAGGCCACGATTAAACGAGATGTAGAGTGCTTTGTTCGAACCTATGCGGCAAAACCAGCAACGGGCAAACAGACCCATGAAGACACCATGGAATCACCACTCACCGAACTCAGCCTCATTAAAGCGACGGGTAAGAAAGATGGATTTCGGTTGATTCGCGGCCCTAAAGCGACACTAGGTGACGGAGTGTTCGCATACGCTATTAACAGTTTCTGGAACCAATTCTCTACCGCCAACACACTCTCATTCGAAGCCTTGGCCCATCAACTAGGTTCACCGGGCAAGGTCTTCCAATTAAACGAAGACGACCTAACAGAGCGATTAGCACGAATTGAGATGACCACAAATGGATTGTTTAAGTGGTCAGAAACTGCCGGCCTCAAACAACTTGTTAGGTCTACAAAAATTAGCGAAGACGATGCCCTGGAACTCATCGACTCAGATTATTCAGCTCAACAGGAAGGGAAGGTCGCGTAATGTCTCTAGCCGATACCGTATATGTCGAAAGGCGTTTTCAGCGCTCAATTCGTATCGATACAGACCTTCAAGATCCAGATGCACTGACAGGTTTTATCTGCCCAGAGTCATCTGCCGCTGTGCTCACTTCCATGGCCACACACATTACCGAAAGTGGCCAAGCCGCCTTTACATGGACAGGCCCCTATGGCAGCGGTAAGTCCAGCCTAGTTATTGCCCTTAGTGCGCTTACCGCCAAAAGTAAAGCACAAAGAGAGCAAGCAAAAAAGGCTGTCGGCCCAAAAACTGCGGAGCAAGTATGGCAGGCCCTACCTCCAGGGAAGCAGGGCTGGACAACCATCCCTGTAGTGGGTCAGCGCGCTTCGGCGAAAAAAGTTATCGGTGATGTCCTTATACAAAACGAACTAGCTCTCATTGCTCCCGAAGGTGGCTGGACCGACGATGCTATCGTTCAAACCCTTTTGGCTGCAGCAAACAATGTTCCTGGCAAATCCGGCATCATTCTTTTCATTGACGAAATGGGCAAGTTTCTTGAGTCCGCTGCTCGGGACGGCACAGACCTCTACTTGTTCCAACAAATCGCCGAAATTGCTTCCCGCTCCAACGGTAAGCTCATCGTAGTTGGCATTCTTCACCAAGCATTTGAAGAATACGCAAACCGACTATCCCGTGATGCGCGCGATGAATGGTCAAAAATCCAGGGAAGATTCGTAGACCTCGCAGTTAACACCGCCGGTGAAGAGCAAATTGACCTCCTCGCCAGAGCCATTCGCTCTAGCCATAGTATTAAAGAAATCGGCGAAGAGGCAGCCGTTACAGCTGACACCATTCGCTCACACAAACCTGGAGTAAGCAGCGGCTTAGCTAAGCTGCTCGAGAACACTTGGCCGCTTCATCCTGTGGTTGCAGCCCTCCTGGGGCCGATTTCACGTAGACGGTTTGGGCAAAACCAAAGAAGCCTTTTCGGCTTTCTCAACTCTGCTGAACCAAACGGTTTCCAGGACTACCTAAAGTCTTCAGATGGCGAACAAACCTATCCTCCTTCCAAGCTTTGGGATTACCTTCGCATAAACCTTGAACCATCAATTATCGCATCACCTGATGGTCACCGTTGGGCAATGGCTGCAGAAGCACTAGACCGTTGTGAAGCAAACGGCGCAAGCAGCCTACATATCAACCTACTCAAAACCATAGCTGTTCTAGACCTATTCAGAGAACGCTCAGGACTTTACCCAAGCCAGGAACTACTTTACGTCTCAGTTCGAGCATCGAAAGAAGAAGTTGATGCAGCACTTGAAGACCTGAGACGCTGGTCATTCATTATTTATAGAAAGCACCTGTCCGCCTACGCCATCTACGCCGGAAGTGACTTCGATATTGAAGCGGCTGTTGAACGCGCGCTTCAGGAGGTCCGAGACGTTAACTTTAAGCTCCTCCAGGAAATGGCTGGCATGCAGCCAGTGCTGGCAAAGCGACATTACTTCAAAACCGGTGCATTACGCTGGTTTGATATCAAACTGGGCTCAATCTCAACAGTTGAAAACCAGGCTGAACATTTTGAACCGCACCAAGGCACCGTTGGCCTTTTCTTATTAACCCTACCAACAGAAGGGGAAAGTACAAAAGAGGCTCGTTCACGCTGTAAAGATGCCTCAAAGCGGGCCGCTAAGGCGGGCTTACACGTTGTTGCTGGCTTCCCAAGCCAAGCTTGGCGCATCATCGACTTAGCCAAAGAGCTAAAAGCTCTAGAGAAAGTCAAAGAGACCCACACGGAAATCCAAGGGGATATGGTCGCGCAGCGGGAGATCAACAGTCGATTGACGGGGCTTCAGAACCAACTCGAAGCCGAATTGCAACAGGCCCTTCTCCATGCAACGTGGTTTGAAAACAACAAAGAATTGGGCCGCCTTACACCTCGCGAGCTTAACAACAAAGCGTCAACGATAGTTGACCAACTCTACTATGAAGCTCCGAAACTACCCAACGAGCTATTGAATAGATCCAAGCCCTCTAGCAGTGCGATTGCAGCACAAAACGCTCTCCTGAAAGCAATGGCTAACAATCGAGGAGAGGAGCGCCTGGGCATTCAAGGTTATCCAGCAGAAGGCGGATTGTTTGATTCACTGCTCGCGAATACAAACCTCTATACGGAGCTCGAAGGAATTTGGGATTTCCGCAAACCAAACTGGGAAGATGACCCCGCAAACCTTCAACACATTTGGAAAGCCGCAAGTGATTTCCTAGAAAAAGATTCTGACCGCGCCGTTCCTCTAGAGGAAATTTTTGAGATCTGGGAACGACCGCCTTTCGGTGTGAAACGTGGGGTTATGCCTATTCTTGGCGTTGCCTTTATTGTATCCAACAGCAACACTCTCGCCGTCTACCGAGAGGGAATTTTTCAGTCTGGCTTCAGTGACTTAGACGTCGACTACCTGGCGAAGGATGCAACTTCCGTTCAGATACGATGGATGGACTTAGGTAACGTCTCGAAAGGCTTACTCTCCGGGCTAGCAGAAGTTGTTCGTAAACTGGACCCCAACAATCGCCTAAACGAGCTAGCGCCCATAGACGTCGCCAGAGGCTTGGTTGCAATCTTCGACCGTTTGCCAAACTGGACTCAGCGAACTCAACTGATTTCAACAACTACTGCAAAGGTTCGGGCAATCTTCAAGCACGCAAGTGACCCAAACCAACTCCTTTTTTCCGATCTTCCCAATGTCTACAAAAAGGACGCGGACATCCAAGACGAACAAACATGCTCTGAAATAGTCAAACTGATTGACGAGACATTATCTGAGTTAGTAGATGCCTATCCGAAGATGTTACAGAGGATGCTCGGCACCTTACTCTCGGAATTGCACGTACCGAGCGACTCACCCCAGGCACTAGCCGATCTAAAAGCTCGGGCGGAAAACATCAAACAGATGTCTGGCGATTTTCGCCTGGACGCATTTTCCAACCGTATAGCCACCCTTGACGGCTCAACTCAGTCGATTGAAGGTGTAGGGAGCCTTGCGGCGAACAAACCACCTCGAACTTGGGTAGATGCGGACCTTAATGCCGCCTTCATCGAGATAGCTGAGCTATCGCAAAAATTCATAAGAACAGAAACCTTCGCGCGCGTCCAAGGACGAAAAGACAAGCGCCACAGTATGGCCGTGATCATTTCAAGAGACGGCTCACCACAGCCGATTGAAGCAGATTTCCAGATCACAGACAGTGATCGCGAACAGGTGGATGCACTCCTCGGCCAATTAAAAGAATCAATTCACCAAAACAGCTCTACGAAAAAGGCAATTATATTAGCCGCTTTAGCGGAACTAAGCGGGGAATACATGAGCCTAGCTACCGATACGGAGCAACTTAGTTTCCTGGAGGAAAACGATGCAGCAAAGTGAGAAGCACGTTCTCGGCATTTCCGGCGGTAAAGATAGTGCAGCTCTCGCGATTTATATGCGCCAAAATTATCCAGAGCTCGACATCGATTATTTTTTTACCGACACCGGCAAGGAGTTGCCCGAAGTCTATGAATTTCTTGGGAAGCTAGAAGGTTTTCTTGGGAAGCCTATCCTTCGGTTGAACCCAGACAGGGGATTCGATTATTGGCTAAAACAGTACAATAACTTCCTCCCCTCTGCTCAAACCAGGTGGTGCACGCGACAGCTTAAGCTGAAGCCTTTCGAAGACTGGATTCAGCCGTTTCTCAATGAAGGAACTACAGTACACAGCTATGTCGCCATCAGAGCCGATGAGCCCTATCGATCGGGCTATAACGCCACACAAGACAATCTCAAGATCCACCTACCATTCAGAGATGATGGAATCGATAAAGAATCGGTAAAGGATATCTTAGAGAACTCAGGAATAGGCTGGCCCAAATACTACGAATGGCGTTCCAGGAGTGGGTGTACATTCTGCTTCTACCAGCAGAAAATTGAATGGATTCAGTTAAGAGAACGCCACCCTGAAGCCTTTGAAGAAGCCATGGCTTACGAAAAGGACGCACTCGAACATGGATCACCATTTACCTGGAGCCAAGGTGAGTCTTTGGCGGAAATGATCATGCCTGAGCGGGAGCAACAAATTAGGGAAGACTATGAGCGGAGAAAAGCGCGGCTCGAAGCAAAGTTACGCGCAAAGAAGGCACAAAACCCTCTTCGCCCAGGGATAGAGGTGGTTGATATTGATGACATTTATGGCAATTCCAAGCTTTGCGTTACCTGTCATAAATAAAATGTAAAATAATCACTAGAGCCTCAACCCTGAGGCTCTAGTTGAGCAATCACCCACTAACGGACATCTCAATTTCATCTAGAATATTCCAAAGTGGGCGCTGCTCCGTGTCGCTTAATATCTGAATCAGAATGGGCATACCCGCATTAGCCATACCTAATGCAAAGTCCATGACCTTACGGTGACTAGCTAACCCTTCAAGGTCCTGGGTAATAGCCAGGTATACAGCCTGTATGTAGGTTATCCGATATGAATCAGAGGATAAAATAGCGCCGGACACTGCGTTATATGTATCCTTCTCTTCCACCGGAGCAAGCCCTTTATTGACTGCAATAACAAAAGCCGCAAACCAAAAATCAACTTGTCTATCGAAAGGAGAAATCTCGCGAGTCTTGCTGCCTCCCCCGGTTGCAGAAAATCGTCGAACCTGATCATCATACTTACGTGGTATCTCGATGTTATAGCCAGAAAAAGGATTCTCGCTCATTACGCAACCTCCACATCTTTACGTTCACAGGTTTCACAAAACTCATGGTGATTACATTCGCACCGAACTATAGTCGACTCATCGACATCTGGTTTATTGACAAGCATCTTTGGGTAGTGGGCCGGATTAGTCAACGTGTAAACCATCCCCGCATACTTATCAATAATTGGCTCAACTCCCATAATCTCGTCATGCGTTAAGAAAAGAATTACCTGAGAACTCTCTTTTATCGTATTTAGAAGAACCGATTGCTTCACATAGCCTGCCATCATTCCTAATGGCGTATCGATTATATTTGGAGCCTCAACTTCGCTAACATTTGTCAGGGCTAGGATAAAAGCCAACGTTATCGCTCTACGAGATGCACCGTTTAAGTCTTGATCAGGATTCAATATATGGCCATTTGGGCCATATACCATAATATCGAACTCCTCAGTGAGCTCGGCTTTTCTAATCATAGAAAACTCTGACCGGTCCGCATCTGAACCAATCATAGAAAGAAAAATCCTGTTCATTTCATCGCTAACCTTAGCGAGTTCTTCCTCGAGCAAACGATCTTTAATCTCAACAAAAACTTTCTTTACGGCTGAAGAAATATCCCAGTTCTCTGCGGACGTATTCGTTTTTCCAAGTTTTCTGCGAATTTTGAGTCTGTCTTCTTCCAACTCCGCCAACGCAGCCTTAGCTGAGCTAATCTGGTTGAACCTAGTAGCCTCGATGCCACGCTGCTTCTGCTGTTCTTCACGCAATTTATCTCTTTGCTCTCGCAACTTCACAAGCTGAGTATCATCTATTTGCGAGATAGACTCCTCGATCTTTTCAACCTTTTCTTCTTCCTCCTGAAGGTTCTTCGAAGTATTGAGAAGCCTTGACGATTCGGTGGTATATCGCTGAATCCACGCTTCGCCAGCCTCATCAGTGCTAATACTGCGAATCCTGTAGAACAGGCTGGAGGCGCTTTCCTGAATAAAATCGGAGGCTCTACTTGCCTCAATTGCGTCAGCGATACTCTGCCGCTTGCTGCTTCCTTCGGGACTACTCTCTCTCAGATCCGAGCCACAGAAACAAGTGTCTCGATCGAGCAGCTCCTCAAGGATAGGAACGTTAACCTTCGGCAGTTGCTTTGACTTATTGAGCCCATTCAAGATACTTTTCGCTTTCTCAATCTTATCCGAGAGCAAAGCGGTGGCCATATCCTCGGAAAACGCCAACTTACAAAGGGACTTATACGAAGAACTTAACAGATCGGTGTTTCTTTGGATCGCCGCGAGATGAGAGCTTTTTTCCTTCACTAGCTTTTCTTTATCACCGAGTTTTAAAGCTTGGTCGATCTCCGAATCTTTGCTTACGAGCTCCTTACTTAGCCGTGCTAGAATAGCTTGACTATCTTCAAGCTCTTCCGTCCACTCTTTGACATCTTCTGATTTGAAGGCGATCCTGTCATCAATTTTCTCTAACTCTTGAGCGTAGTCCTTATCATCAATTTCTTGGCCAAATTTACTAGAAACGGAGGAAATATGAGAAATAGTTCTATCAATGATGTTTAGGCCTAACAATGACTCAATAGCATTCGCTACCCGTTTTCTTTTTACTCCCTGAGAAGCCGCAGCCTCAATAAAAGACATTGCACTGTCACCATCAGTAAAATAAACATCTTTTAAAGATCTTGGCAAAGCAGTATCTATTATTGGCTGAACATCGCTATCAAGAACACGATCGGTACCCGATGGTGTGACCTTCCACAACGTAACTGACTCTCCAGAACGTTTTATGGAATTATTTTCAGGGACGCCTTCGTTACATACTCTAATTAAACGATAAACTTGCTTCTTATATTGGTGATTGCCCTTTCCAAGCGATGTCACATGCTCTAACTCAAATTCAATTTCTACAGAAACTTCAATACTCTTTCGACCAGATGCCGTTTCATCTGATGGAAATAACGAGTAAGCACCTTTCTGCGGCAACTCCTTAGAGCCATATAGACACCAGATCAAGGCATACTGAGTGGTAGTTTTACCTGTTTCATTGGCTGCTCGGATGACCGTGAGAGGTCTATCAGAGTTCGTAGAAAAGTCCAAATCAAGCTTTTTCAGAAGTCGAAAGTTTCTTATCTTTGCTGAAATAAGCTTCATATCTATCCCCTTTTTCCTACAACTGAGGCTCTGCGAATTATTTCCTCTCTCATCTCAACCGTAATCTTCCTCGCAGACCTTTCATCAACACTTGACTCTATTAAATATATTTTCTTGCACAACTCGGCAAACGAATTCTCATCATAATCCTTGAAATCTAAATCACCTACGACCTGGTCGATCATTGAATTAATTTTTTTGTGTGAAATACTCATAAATCAATCTCTCAACACTGAAATAAGTCTTTGAGTAGCGTTATAGCCACCATCCTCTTCCATATAGTTTGAGCTATACTTCGAAAAAAACTCTACCCGGTTATATTCCCCCTCAATAAGAGACCGCAAATCATCATCAATCCCTTCTTCAACCTGAGGTATTACGATGAAATCATAAAGCTCAGAGCTCTTCTTGCCCGTCTCTGGGGACATCCTAAGAATTCTACCCAATCGCTGAACCCACTGCCGCCGAACGGTGTTACTTGCTAGCAAATATGCGGTTTCTATCTGCGGAATATTGAATCCTTCATCCAATACCCTCTTGGATGTGAGTACTTGGAGCTCATTTTCAGAGAAGGCAGCAATAATTCGGCTAAGCTTTCGCGCATCGGCGGTTTCTTCTGCAGTGACCTGATGAAACCTCAATCGCCTTAGATTTAACCCTTCATTAACTGCTTCTAATTGTTTTGGGTTTTTGTCCGTACAAAATATTAGCGTTTTTGAAATCGACTCAACGTCTTTTGGTAGTATTTCAAAAAGCTTATTTATCTTTTCTTTTGCATTCTCTACTAAAGCTCTTCGCTTAATACAGAGCTGTTGCCAGCGCTCTTTAGCCTCCGAATTATCCGAAGAATTTGCCGCGAATGACAATTTTTTTATCTTTGCCGTTAACTCCTGAAAGTCATCTTCTTCTTCTTCTGTGAGGAATACAAAGTGCGCATAGTAATTAAAGGGGACCAAGCAGGCGCCGATCGCTTTGTCTAGTCCATATTCATATACAACATCACCGAAAGTATCAATGATGAACTGCGACCCTTCCTCATCAAACTGCCTCTCATGCGTAGCAGATAACCCGATTCTATATTGAAATATTGCTGGGAATCTCTCTTGCGACAAATCGCTTCCAACGTTATGAACTTCATCAGCAATTAACAAAGAATCTACATTTGACCGCACTCGACTTTCAACGTCAAAGGCACCGCTAAACAAAGAATTATAAGTTACTATCAACACCTCTACTTTAGACGCATTTATACGCAGATTCCTGTAACATTGCTTTACTTTTGAGGATATATACCTGTTGCCCTTACCTGATGTATTATCTGGAATCACACCAAAGTCTTTAACATCTTTCTCCCACTGAGCCATCAAAGCTTTGGTAGGAACAGCAATTACAACAAACAATGACTTTACTGAATCTGCAGTCTTTGCTGCTGCAATTAGGGATGTAATTGTTTTTCCACCACCTGTTGCGATAGAAAGAATTCCAGTCTTACCATTTAGCATCCAGGCATCTACAGCTTTACCCTGATGCTCGAACGGTCCATCTTTATAGTTAACGTAGTCTGGAATTTTCAGCGTTTTTTCCTTCAGGTCAGTCAAGGATTCATCGTCAGCCACGTTATACTCATCCAAGAAAATCTCCACTGGACGAGAAACCACTCTGCTAACCTTTTTGATCTCTTCCATTGTAGATGCATTAATTGGTATCGTTCTAATCCCAGGAACACTAGAGCACCATAATGCATCAAACTTGTTCCTGAGCTCATCATATATACTTTCCGACTCACCACTTAACCATGATCGACTTAAAACCAATTGTTCAAAATTCTCTCCAAGTCCACCATGTGTTGCATTACTAGAACCATGAATTACAATTCCGCCGTCCGCTGTCTCAAAAAACCAAGCCTTGGCATGAAAAATACCCCTGCTTTTAAGAGCCACTCTCAGTTCAATTCGCCCTTCCGAAATTAGGCTACTTAACGCTGCAACGGTATAATTCCGTAACGAGATTTCATCATAGCTATAGCCTGGAAAAAGAATGTTAAAAAAGTTTTCTCCTTTCTCAAACGCTCTTTCTATGGCCTTATAGTCCTCTTCATTGAGCTGTGGGCTTATAATAAAACGCATATTAGAGCTGCTGGTTTTTAAATAACTAGAAACCGATTTCGCCAACTCTGAAAAAACCCCACTAGTAAAATATCCCACCATGCAATCGAAACTTGAGCTTCTACATGCAATAGGGTAGAAAATTTCCTTGTCAGAGTTTATCTCAGACGGAAAAAATATTGACGGCAGCTCAGCTATTTCCTTGATACTCAAAATATTCCCTTAATTTCTAATTAAAACTAAAACGTCAGAACCATTACCCATGATTGATTAAGATATGACTGGATAACAGGCGTCACCCCAGATCGTATTTTTACTACTCATCATGATGGATAGGGTTATTGGTAGAAGCTTGCCTAGCAAAGCAACACAATCTCTAACCTGCTCTCTATTCACAGAGCTACGCCAAGTTGATCCACCATGTACTATTTGATTTCTAAGCGTATATGTATGGGCTAAAACTATAGAGAGCACGACTGATGTATTGACAGATCCTAAAGCAGTTTGTGCAGAAAACTTTGCGCTCTCAAACTGATCAATCCACTCTGATTCAATTATTTTTCCATTATGGAAGTCCCAAAACGGCTGAAATACAAATTTCTTACTTAATAGAACACGAATACTATTGGGAAATTCTTTCCATATTAATTCCTCTAAGAGCTTTTCTCGATCTAAAGAGCCAAGTTTCTCCAGAAAAGAGCAGAAAGAGTTTCTTTCGGACAATCTCAAAGACTCATCGATCTCTGTTGCGTAAGCTGCGTTAAACGCTATCCATAAAAATATGAACTTGCAGTCAAGATCTGTCTGAAGCTCGGTACATTGGAGCCAACTCGACGAACGATGCACACGAAGGTTCAGGTTTGGGTGGCACCCTTGGCACTCGGCCCGATGTCGTTGTTTTAGTGAGTTATAATCAAGATTGTGCATTAACTCCACTACTCCCTGATGCACTTATTAGCGAGGAGCTCTCTGGCCCGGCTTCCCACCTTGGTGGGGCGGCGTGCTTCCCTTCAGTTTTCCCAAAAGGTCAAGGTACAATAGACGCGAATTATCTACCTTCAGTCCAGGGACTAACTCCTGGCACGTCCAATCTTGCGGCACTGCCACAATTCCCCACCCAACTCAACATTAGCCTTCTAAGTACAATAATCCAAGGATTTCCCGGTAGTTGGTCCAAACTCACACAAAATTTTGCATTTGCTTACGAGCCACTTTCCCTACTCACACACCAGATTCCCCAACGTATCCTCCCCACACCGCCTCCCCTCCCGGGCCCGCCAGTTCCCAAGCGAATCCTTGCGCCAAACCTCTTCACCATCGGAGGACCGATAGTTACCAAAACTGTCTTTGCGGTAGCGGTTGCCGGTGCGGTTGTCATTCCAGTGCCCGAATGCATCTTGGCGCAGGGTACCCTGTTCGCCGCTGTCGCACTGGCAGCGCATGTTGCCCAGGGCGTCTTTACGGTATGTGCAGTTTTCCTGTGCGGGCAGCCAGCCGGAGGCCAGCACTAAAAATACAATGGCCAGGGCAATCATCAAGTGCTTCGCCATGGTGTTTTCTCCCCCGGTATTGCCGTTACTTCCGGTTTAGTCACGGGGGCGACAGGTAGCGTCTCGCTGTGTTGTTTCTGTGTGTTGTTTCTGTGCGTGGGTTCAGGTATTCGCCAGCCAGGCCGCTCCCCGCACGCCGCTGGAGTCACCGTGGGCTGCTTTCACTATGGGTGTGTCGCACTCGCCGCCAAATACGTAACTGGGCAGCCTTGCCGGCAGTTCCCGGTAGAGTTGTCCGGCGTTGCTCATGCCTCCGCCCAACACGATAATGTCGGGGTCAATCACGTTGATTACGGCGGCCAGGCCGCGGGCCAGGTGTTCCAGGTATTGGTTCAGGGTTTCGTGGGCTTCCGGGCAGCCATTGCGGGCGTTTTCGGTGATGGTGTGGGCGGGTTGTGGTTGGCCGGTACGCATTAGGTGGGTGAGTGATAGCCCTGTTCCAGACAGGAAGGTTTCGTTGCAGCCGTGGCGGCCGCAGAAGCAGGGGCGCTGTTCAAGTTCGGCTCCCGGGGTCCAGCCCAGCGGGTTGTGGCCCCATTCGCCGGCTACGCCATTGACGCCCGTGAGCAGCTGGCCGTTCACGCTTATGCCTGCGCCGCAGCCGGTGCCAAGTATGGCGGCGAATACGGTGTGGTGGTTACGCCCTGCTCCGTCTGTGGCTTCGGAAAGGGCCAGGCAGTTGGCGTCGTTGGTCAGGGTTACCGGCCGTTGCAACAGGTCGCGCAGGTGTTGCTGCATGGGTTGGCCGTTCAGCCAGGTGGAGTTGGCGTTCTTGATGCGGCCGGTTATGCGGGAAACGCTGCCGGGAATGCCCACGCCCACGGGGATGCCGGTGCTGCCGGCGTGGCTTTCAGCTTGCTGCACCAGGGTGTGGATGGTGTGCATGGTGGCCTGGTAGTTACCGACGGGGGTAGCTACCCGTTTGCGGAAGTGTTCGTTGGATTGGTCATCCAGCAGGATGACCTCGGTCTTGGTGCCGCCCAGGTCTATGCCTATCAGCCAGTTTTGCATGGGGAGTGATTCTCGCGTTGTCTTGAAGGGCGAATAGGCACAACGCTAATGCAGAGTGTGGCGAGGAGCAATGCTCCTCGCCTTCAGCCATCAATAAATCGGGGTGAAACCACGCAAATACTCAACTCCCAGAAAGCGCATTAATGTTCTCAACGCTGGTGTTTGCAAAGATCTCCACAACTTTCGATGTGTAGTTCTTATGGTTTAAGGGATTCAGGTTGTTGTTCATCGTTTCCTCCTTGAAAACAGTACCGTTGACATTTAATTAATGGGCTCGGAGTGATTTACCACACAACGGAATCCCTGGTAGGGGGAGTCCATACCCCTACCGTTGCGGGCGTATACGGTTGCTAAACCACCGGTGTGGTCACCATGGCCGGCCAGGTCCCTCACTACCCTTTTATCAGAATGTTCGCTGTGCGGTTGCTCTGCCACTGGGTTCGTCGAAGAAAGATGAGCGTAACCGGGATGGAACCAGTCTCTCGTCCATTCAGGCACATTACCAGTCATGTCATATAACCCCAGAGGGCTGGGAGGATAGGATCCGACCGGGCGGCGCTCTACCTGGTTAGATGAATGTATCAGCACGTTCCCCGAAACAGGCTGCATTGGATCAATGTATTGAGATGGACGCTGAAGATATTTATCCAATTCCACCTGGCCCGTGTCTGTGGCGAATGCGATCGGTTGGCCGCGGTTGCGGGCCGCATACTCCCACTGAGCCTCAGATGGCAGTGAATATGAGAGACCGGTTTTCTCAGCCAGCCACAGACATAAGTTTTCGGCCTCCTGAAAATTAGGGCTACGTGCAGGTTTGTTCTTATAGTTCGGTGAAGCAGGATCATTGTTCGCTATTATTGGCAACCTCACAGCGCGTTTGAAGCCCTTTTCGATTGTATAGTCGCCCGCTCGCCCCACATCCTGCAGAAACGCCACGAACTCACCCCAAGTAACTTCTGTCTTGAGGATTGAAAAACTCTCAACCTCCACAAGTTTTGGCGGTTTGTTGTCATCAGAGATCGGATTAAAAAGCACTCCCGATTCGTTTCCAACATCTCCGAGCCAAAACTCGCCGCCTTCGACAAAGACCAGATTGCGTTTGGCACTGTGGAGCACCGCTTCAATTTCAACTTCTGAGGGCGCCTCCGGTGATGAGCATCCGGCGAAGAGGGCAAAAACGGAGATCGCACTACCAGCGCTCATTGATCTCAGGAGTAACTTTATTAACATCAGACGATCCCCGAAACTCGGCAAGCTGAAAATGGGTCCAAACGTACAGGGCCAACCAGATTGGCTGTCGTGCCCTCCAGAATTCGTTTGTAAAGGTTATAGTGGTTAGCGTTTTTCCCGATGAAACTGAATACGTTCCGTACGTTTTCCTCAAAATCGTCCTGTCTCGATTCGTTCTCCGGGTTGATGCGAACCATAGTCTCCTCAAAGTCTCTCCAGCTCTGCATGGATTGCAGAATCAGCCCAACTGCTCTTACCTTTGTAAATGTTCCGTCTAGCAATTTAGGTGTCAGCGAGAAGTCATCGATTAACAGGTTTAAGAGCTTTGCTTTAACCTCCGGGGGAGAGTGGCGCAAGACGCTTTCCTCTCCCCGCTCATCATCCGCGATAATATTTTGGGCAACTTCTCGACCAACCCTTTCCCTGTCCAGATTGGATTGAAGGGAAAGAGCAAGATCATCGATAAATTCATCTATCGTTGTGATACCCTGCTCGACCATCCTGGCCGCAGAGACAGTTAAACTGGCACCCGTTCCAAGAGCGTATATGGCGAGCTTGGTGTACCAATTAAAAGCATCTGTTGACGGATCGAAAAGTTCCAAGTATCGAAAGTCCACATCTCCCATAGCTTTGTAGACGTAGTGAATCATCGTAACTATATTTGCCGGATCCACCTCAAGTACAAAGCTTCCAGACGCGCCAACGCCCAAGACCACGCCAGCGTGAAAGTTAAAATAAAACTTGCCTGTGTTTTCACTGAATTCCAATCGGAGGCAAAGTTCCCCACCAATTCCCGCGGCCGCCTCAACTTTCTTTCCTATTTCACAAAGTGTTTTCCAGTCAGCCTGTGCCGACAGCACATCAGCCCAAAGCAGCGCCCCTGCCAGTTCGCAGCCCCCACGAACACCCGCAAAAACTCCTCCATCAACTGCTGCACCTTGTCCGCGTTGTCTAGCTGCAATACCTTTTAGATTCGGTATGCCATTGCTCGAATCTATCGTTACATTTGCAGCGAGAAGTGCAGAAGCCCCGGCAAATCCAGACAACGAGGCTCGAAGCCTTGCTTGGAAGTGGCCAAGAGAAACCTCTTTTCGCTCTCCATCCCAACCACCAATTCGGTAGTAAACTCTGACCTCAGACCGGTTATTAACAGGATAAGACTGCTCAACCCCCACCTTGCCCTGCGCCAGAGAATATTGCCCTTCTGCCTTGGCCTGAAAGTGAACCTTGCCCTTTCTCGGATCAAACTCTCCAGAGGCGCTTGCGCCCGCCGAAAAGCGCATGAACTGGGCCTCTGCCGAAGCATCGAAACCGGTTTCGTCAATGGCTTGTCGTCTTGCCTCGGCATCACCCCATATCGACCAGGATGCTTCATCGTAAAACTTGTTCAATGTCGTCATGAGGGCGCCATTGCGCTCAGGCTCCCACAATTTTGCGTTGAACTTGATATTTAGCTCACTTCGAATGGCATCTCGCAGCTTTGCCGGATCAACGCCATTCTCCGTTAACCATCCCTTGCTCCGCGCTCGGTCTCTGGCAGCTATCGAATATCGTCTCCGGTGATTATTCATTTTGTCAGAGCGCACAAACGTGACATGTTTATTACCGGCTAATCTTTTGATCTCGGTGATCGGCGGCATGCTCTGCATATCATTCGTCAGCACTCCACGAGCTTCCAGCTCCGCCATCAGAAGCTCTTTCTCTTCTTGAACTTCCGACAGCAACTGGCCCTCACCTTCAGCAGGGCTCAATTCCGAATCCCGGTTTCCGTCATTGAACTCATCCAGCTTTGTGTAAAACTCATTCATCGGGCCACAAACAAACTCTTCCTCTACAAGCCACTCGGAGAGCTCGTCTTCAGTCAACAGGATCAACTCATCAGAGCCTGTGATATGAACAACTTCCACAATTTCTTCAGCGCACGGCGGTTCCTGGGCAACCTGCCCGACTTCACAACTGGAGAAATTTGCATCGTTTGCAGCGGGAAGTTTCAGTATCTGTCCGGGGAAGATCCGATCCGGATTGTCGACATCCGGATTCAGTCTCAGGAGACTGCTCAGGGTAGTTTGGTGCCGCTGTGCAATGGCGCTCAAGGTATCGCCGGACTTGACGGTGTACTCAGAACTCATAAGGCAACTCCATATGCCAAACGTTTATCCACTTCACTCAAGCGCAGGGCTGTCGGCATTTCACGGCTGGACAAAACAGCATGAAGCTCAGGATGATTGATGCGCTCTCCATGCACCACCGTTAGCTCTGCATATCGGCTTACGTCTTTCTCGGTACGGAAACCCAGCGAATTCGCCTGTTGGATTAACGTATCAATCCTGCCTGGATCGTTCAGAGAGAGGTATCTGGCCAGCCTGGCTATGAACTCATCCCTAGCCCGACCGGTCATCGCTGTAATGTGGTGATCCGTCAGAGCAAACCAGCCCTCTTCCGAGGCGCGCCGGACTGGTTTATTACCATCCGCACGGAATCGTCGCCATTGACCATCGCTTTGGAAGGCAAGCCAATCCGTAACAGGCCCACTAAACTCAGCTCGTTCCAGATCACTGAACGCTGCCATCAACCGGGGCAGCTGCGTTGGCGAATAGAATCTCAGATAGGCAAAAGCCCCATCAGGCAACCTGATGCTCAGCAGGCTGCGCAAATGGTCGCCGAGCGAATATAAGGTCTCATCAGTAACCAGAATGATCCCATGCTCCCTCCACCGGGCCTGCTCAGACCAGAGTCGTGAAGAGGGCGAAGGCTTAACCAGGCATGGACTTGCCTCCATGGCCCCCTCATGGGGCGTGCTCCGGTAGAGATAGTCCAACTCCGGCTGATCATCGTGCTCATAGACCAGCCTGGGAGCGTCCAAAACCGCGCCATCCAGAAGTATCCATGCTCGCTCCGCAGTCTTGTGATCCAGACCTGTCATGCAACGTCACCCTTACAGGCACAGGCTTTCATGGCGCAGGTTCCATCCGGTTGACGCCCGCATTGCTTTACGAGAGCAACGTCTTTGCCGGCTGCTGACCTCAGCGCCTGAACCGACGCGGGAGCAGGCCCCGCCGTCACCCAGGTTCCAGTTTCCGCCAGCTGCGCGGTCTCAACTCCTGGCGACTCGTGTTCAGCAACCAAGGCCGGCTTGGTCGGAGTCTGCACGGAAACCCCACTGCCACTCCCAGGCCCTCCCCCGGAATTCATCCGCACCAACGGTCCGGACACCGTCACCCCACTCGGGTCCACCTTCACATAGCTGCCACCCGCCTTCAGCGTCACCTCGGCACCCGCCTCAATCACAATCTTCATGCCGGCCTTGTGGTGGATTTCCGTCCCTGCTTCCACCAGCTGGTTCTTGCCCTGCCTGCTGTGGTGGCTGCCGTTTACGGTCAGGCTGTAGTCGCCGCCGATGCTTTCGCGGTGTTCGCCGTCGGTGGTGTGGTGGCTGTTGCCCCTGGTGTGGCTGAAGCGGTTGTTTTCCACCGTCAGGTGGCTGTCGTTCCTGATGACTTCGGTGCGGTTGTGTTCGGTGAGCAGGTCCAGGTCTTTCTGGGCGTGAACGTATATCTGTTCCTGGCCCGCTTCGTCTTCAAACCGCAGTTCGTTGCTGCCCTCGCCCTTGTGGGTTTTGGTTTTCAGGGTGGTGCGGGTTTTGTGTTCCGGCAGCGCATAAGGCGGTGTGTTGGTGGCGTGATAGGTGCGGCCGGTGATGATGGGCTGGTCCGGGTCGCC
>AZIJ01012057.1_pt1 | contig 34107 bp, 27 predicted proteins | sample 359151 | NCBI WGS metagenome assembly AZIJ01 (sample SAMN02429718, study PRJNA222666) | marine sediment metagenome | biome: Sediment sample; isolation source: enrichment culture of sample MGS-ElMAX(UA) from oil contaminated site at the... | place: Egypt: El Max | collected 2013-01-23 | depth 9.22 m m | reverse complement strand
CGAAAATGAATGAGCCCGAGCCCATCAACACAATCTTGCTCGCAGGCGACCATTGCACCACAGCTTCCGCCATTTGCTGCGAACGATGCGGGCGGTCGGCACGGCAGTTAATGAGCATGATGGAATGACGCCCTTGGCCATGCGTTTCTAGCATGTTTTCCCAGATGCGCCCGGTCGATTCGGGGTCATTGGCAGCAAACGCGTTCACGAATACAAGGTCGCGCTCAAAGTAGCGCACATGCAATACCTGCATGGCACCTGCTTCGGGCTCTAGGGCCAGCATGCCTTGCAACGCGTCTTCGCGTTTCACGCCCAAGTGTTCACACACTTTGAGCGCTAACGCGACGTTTTCAGCATGTTCAGCGTATTTGAACTGAGCGAGTGTGTCTTCAGGAATCGCGGTTACTTCGTCTTCGGTGACGCCGTGAAGTTGGCTACGACGGTCTTGGCAGGACTCTTCAAATACATCAAGTAAATCACGTTCGGCGGTGAACAGGTTGCCACGCACCGGCGTGCTACCAGCTAATGCTAAAGCGACATCACGCTCGCCAGGCCCCATTACATCGAGATGGTCAGCGCGGGCATTGGTGATGACACCCACAGTGGAGCGCACCATGCGTAACTCACTTAAGCTTTGGTAGTGCGGTTGCAATGCCATGCACTCGACAACGACAATTTCCGGCTTCAGTGCTGCCATGCGTTTGAGCATACGCATCTGCTCGATAATATTCGCACCGCTAATGCGATAAATCGGAAACTCGCGCCCGTCGGGGTCAGTCATCGCCGCCGCCGACCCGGTGGTTTTCGCGCACACGCGCTTGCCGCCGCCACGTAGGCCGGCAGCAATGAGTCGGGTCACGCTGGTTTTGCCGCGCGTGCCGTTCACATGCACCCGCACCGGGATATTACGCAGTAGAATTCTATGACGAAGCGCCTCGAAGGCGCCTGCTGCGACCAATGCCAGCCACAGCAACACCACAATGCTTAATAACAAAGGAAATGACATGTTTTGGCCTTTAGATTGTAAATTACATTCATAAGTGTATGTAATTAATAGACCAAAAGATCGGAATTAACGAATGTTTTACGCTACCCGGCTTCAGCATCGCAGAAGCCCGAACAATAACAGCGCTGCGCGCTACCCGGCGTGAAACGCCGGGCTACAGTTCCTCGAATGGGACTGGGCGGCCGAAGTAGAAGCCTTGCATGTAGTTGCAGCCGAGTTCGGTGACGAATTCAGCTTGTTGTGGTGTTTCGACGCCCTCCGCGACCACTGCGAAATCGAGACTCTGAGCAATCTTAATCACCGAGCCAATCAACACTCGGTCAGAGCGATGGGTACGAATACCAGCCACGAAACTACGGTCGATTTTGACTTTATCAACCGGCAAGCGCTTCAAGTAACTCAGTGACGAGAAGCCTGTCCCAAAATCATCCAATGAAATCGTGATGTTCTTATTGCGCAGATTCTGTAGCACTTCCACCGCATAATCGGTGTTTTCCATCAAAATGCTTTCGGTAAGCTCAAGCTCCAGCCACTCAGGCTTACAGCCGGTTTCTTCCAAAGTTTGCTCCAAGAACGGCGTAAACTCTGTCCGATTAAAGTGCAGCGTCGAGAGGTTAATTGCCATTTTACATGGCCCCTGTTCTTGCAGCTTCACCGCGGTTTCACACGCACGACGGAACACCCACTCGCTCAGAGGAATAATCTGTCCGGTCATTTCTGCCAGCGGAATAAACTCAGTTGGCGAAATAAATTTACCCGGCTCACGCTCCCAACGTAACAGCGCTTCGTAACCAATCGTGGCACCGTCGTTACAACGCACAATCGGCTGATAATGCAGAGTTAATTGATTCTTCTCAATCGCCTCTTGCAAGCTCGAGCGCATCGCTGCCGATGACTTAAACTGCAAGCTCATGCTGTCTTGGTAAATCTGAACGTGGTTGTGACCCTGACGCTTCGCTTGATGCATCGCCATATCGGCACGCTGAATCAGCTCCAGCGGAGCATATTGGTCTTCGGTTTGATGCGCCACACCAATACTTGCTGTGAGATAAATCTTATGGTGCATAATGCGATACGGCTGCGCCACAGCACTCAAAATCTTCGCAGTCAGTTCTGCCACCACTTCTTCATTCTCGTGCATATTCTGCGTGACAATTAAGAATTCGTCGCCACCGAAACGAGCCAGCATGCCACGATTGCCAATGATGTTACTTAACCGCTGCGCCAGCACTTGAAGTAAGCGGTCACCTACTTGCAAACCTAAGCTATCGTTAATGAGCGTAAAGCCGTCAAGGTCGATAAACAATGCGGTCAAATCGCGCTGCTTATGAAATCTATCGGCGATCATCCGTTCTATCGTGGTGCGGTTATAAAGCCCCGTTAGCGCATCATGCTCAGCCTGGAAGCGTAACTGCCGCCCTTGCACCACCAGTTCACGGTTACGTTCAATTGTTAAAGCAAGGAACAAAACAATCGCGATACCCGCCAAACTCACCAATGTTTGTAAGTTGGCGCGCGCTTGCATGTCGTGCAAATCATACATGTAAGAATAAATTGGCGTCCCGGTAGTGAAGTCGGTATCGAGCGAGCTTTCGAATAAAAATAACGCCTTTTTCTGCAAATAATTCAGCGTGGTATCGGATACCCAATAGCCATATTCATCCAGCAACATACCATTCGAAATGGCGGTGTACGTGTAGATCGCAGAACGATAGGTCAGCGTTTGTTTTGCGAGCATCTTCGGCACGTTAATCACCGCCAAAATACCCCAGTAGCCGTTCTCGTACTTATCGTCCTGAAAATCAATCGGGACATGAATGAACAGACGCGCACCAGATTCTGTGCGTGTGCGCGAGGCAACCAGCATCTGTACTTGCCCTTTACGCGTTGGGTCAAATTGCTGCTGCAAATATCCGTCTTTGGCGTACATATCTTTGTACGTCGTATTCTGATCGCGCGAACGCTCCCACATCAACTCATTGCCGCGGCGTAAAATGAGACTTTCGAGAAAATCGACATCGCGCAAGAACGCCGTCATATCCAACGCCATCATTTGGTCATGTATGGTATCCGGATAATTCTCCCAACGTTCAGCTAGACGCATTAATGTACTCACGTGCTCGTTGCCTGCCGCACGACGACTCGCATTCAGACTAACCGCTGCCTCGCGCCCTTTATCACGTAACTCATTCATTTCGTTGTGAAATAATGTCACACCAATCGCTGATGAGATTAATAAACCTACAACCGCAATAGATGACGTCAGCACGCTAACACACGGCAATTCACTTTCGCTCGCTGTGCCTTGGTTCCATAGACCGATCAGCGCCAGGAGCACCATGGCGCCAGCCACTAAACTACCCGTGGGATGTCGAGCTAGGAGTGGCGTCTCAACGATAAAATGCATCAACAGCAATATCGCCAATGCAATCGTTGCTAAACCCGATAAGATGCGTTGCGCACGAATCGCCAGCGGGTGTCGCAAGCGCAGCGTCATCCATAGACCAATAATGCCTGTGGTGATATATAAACCGGTGTGGACTTGCGAATCGAAACTATCAAAGATGCTACCCATCACGCCGTCGACGGAAGCAATCACGGCTAACACCGAGAAGAGACGCGACGTGCCCGATTTCCACTCGCGTTGACTATTTAAATCGTAGGTGAATAGAGCGATACCGAGCGACCCAGCCGCCACCAATATAGACGAACTGAGCGAATGATAAAGCTGAAGCTGCGTGGGCTCGAAAAACCGATACACCAAGATCACAAAAGCAGCCATAAACAAAGCGATACCAATCACTAAGTTTACGACCGCCTTGGCTTGCTGATCGACTTGAATAATGCGCATTCCCCGCCTCTGTTTTCTTATTATTGTTATATGCTCAATATAACCATAATCAAAACAGAATGACTAGCGCCGAATTGTAAATTTTCGAGAGCTTAAACGTAATCAAAAAGTAGCGTGAATAAAACGCAAATTAACCACAATAAAGATACACAAACGGCAATTCTTTAAAGCTAATGAAATACTATTATGTTATTTTTATGAGAAATTACGTGTGTTTTTAACAAAGGAAACTTACATGGATGTTTTAAGTCGTGTTATTCACCATGGTGCACATGAGGGTGTTACAGGATCCAGTCATGAGTTTCGACTAAGCGAAACGGAATCGCTATTAATTGATTGTGGTCTATTTCAAGGCATCGATATCCGAGATTTAGCAACTGAAAGTAGCAATCAAAAAATTGATTTCCCAATTGAGCAAATTATTGGATTAGTCATTACTCATTGTCACGTCGATCACGTCGGTCGAATTCCCAGTTTAATTAGCGAAGGGTATCGAGGACCTATTTATTGCACACCAGCTACTGCGAGTTTTTTACCGATAGTATTAGCTGACGCTTTAAAAATTATCGACTCCCCAAACGCCTCTCAAATATTAAAAAAGGTACAACTGCAGCTTAAACCTATTCCTTTGGATGTATGGTTCGAGGTCAATAGTGAATGGCGCTTACGTCTTCGAAATGCAGGGCACATTATCGGCTCCGCTTATGTAGAAATCGAGAAAATATCTTCTGAAACAGCAGAATCACCTGCAGAGCGAGTTGTATTTTCTGGTGATATCGGCTGTAAAAATACACCGTTAATTCCAGATCCGACACCATTAGAATACGCCGATCTTCTCATACTTGAGAGTACCTATGGTGATAGGCTTCATGAGGATAGAGATACACGTCAAAAGCGATTAAAAAGCGTCATAGAAAAAGCGTATCTCGATCGTGGCACAGTTCTTATCCCAGCGTTTAGCATCGGTCGAACACAAGAACTTTTATATGAGCTCGAAGATATTATTTCTGAAGATCCATCATGGCGAATGATGACAGTTATTCTCGATTCGCCATTAGCAAGTCAATATACAAAGCAATATCGTCGATTGAAAAATTTGTGGGATGAAGAAGCTAAAATACGTTTGAGCGATAAACGGCACCCGTTAAATTTCGATCGGCTGCATATAGTCGAAAGTCATCGGGAGCATGAAGAAATAATCGAGCTATTAAAAACTTCAGGTGAGCCGGCGATTGTTATAGCGGCTAGCGGAATGTGTAGCGGTGGACGAATAGTTAATTATCTCAAAGCATTGCTAGATGACTCGCGCACGGACGTTGTATTTGTTGGCTATCAAGCGGAAGGTACTCCAGGGCGCCAAATTCAAGAATACGGACCAACTGGCGGATACGTTATTTTAGACCACCAACGCTACACCATTAATGCTCGCATCCATACCTTAGGTGGATATAGCGCACATGCCGACCAACGAGAGCTTTTGGAGTTTTTGCAAACGAGTATTAGGCCCGTCCGTGATGTTCGGCTGGTGCATGGGGAAAGCACGGCAAAAGCAGCTCTCAAGACCGCAATCGAGGCATCTAAACTCATCACCGGTCGCGTTGTGTAAAAAAGGAGGGGGGCAGTCCAAGGACAGCACTCCTCCTCTTTATTAGAAAAGCGTGATGTTGCCGGGCAACTCATCGGCGGTAACAAGTAGTGGTTTTAAAGCGGCGTGTTCAATCGCGCGCAAGTCCTTCTCAAAAACCGCCCGTTCGTCGTCACTGACCGGATATTGCAGCGCCAACAACATGGCATCGCGGGCGTAACCCCAACTTTTCGCATCAATCGCCACTTTTGCGGCGCGCAAGGCACCGGGTAAATAGCCACCCTGACCAGATTCCAAATAAAACGCATAAGCGTTATTCAAATCTTTCTCGGTGTATTTGCCATGTTGGCGCAGCTGGGCGTAGCCAAACGCACCAAGTGGATGCTTGTACAAAGTGGCGATATTCAGGTACTGAAACGCGTAATTGCCTGCCTTAGCATCACTCGTCGCATCGGCAAGCTGAAGGTAATAAGCGCCCAGCAAGTACTGCACGGTTATAAAGTCGGCCATGTCGTTGCTGATCGGTGCAAATGCATTCTCCGGTGTTGGGCATGCCTCCATCGATGGACAACGCTGTAATATCTGACGCACGCGCGCGTCAGAATCTGTATCACCCTGAGTCGCTTGTCTGACGAGGTCAAAAGTTCTTAGCCACGAATCTGTCCAGTGTTGCGCCACCAAATTTCCCATGGGGGTTTTCACTTCTTCGGGTGTTGGCGGTATCGGTTTGTTCGCCTCTGCAGCCTGTGCATGCCATGGTGCACGTTCGGGCAGAATGCCTGCATCTAGCAAAACGCCGGCCACAAACAACAACGTCAATGCGCCCAAAGGTACGCCAACGAAACCCCAAACTAGCCACTTGCGTACTTTGCTCATAGGTCATACCCCTTACAGAACGAGTTCGAGGTGTTGCCCTGACAAACCAAATCATACTCGCTACGGTACAACGATAAGTTGCACTCACTTTGGCGGGACTGGGCATAGCGAATCAAATCTCGCAACTCGCGATCGACATAGCCGCGTTCACGAATAAGTTCGCGCCGCTCTTGTTCTAACTGGCTAAATTGGCCGCTACGCGCATAACTTTCTAACTGGCCTGAGTAGGTGCCGCTCACCGTGCCGCGGGTATTGCGAAGTACATTGATATCGCCCTCGACGTCATTCAGTGATGCATCTAAAGAACGTAGCTGGCGACGCAACTGGCTATCTCGGCGCGTTATCGACTCGGCATCGGCATAACACTGACGCGCTTGCTCAACGCGATCGTGTCGCACTGCCGCCTGCGTTTGCTGCTGTACGACTTCGCTCTCAGGTGTTGCGACGCTTGACTTACGAGCGGCGACTACATCGTCCAGTGGATAACCCAACTGGCGTAGGTTGGTATGAATTACCTCAACGAAGGAATCGGGCGTGGCCGCAGATTGATTGATGAGATTAAAGGCGACTTCGAAGGTATTGCGTGCTGGGTCGCGCAAACCCATCGAACGATAATAAAGAGCGAGCTCAATGGCAGACTCCATGTGACCACGTTCATAGGCGCTTTTGAGCAACCTCACGCCTTGCTCAGTATTTTGACTAATCCCACCTGCAGCAAAGCCATGCAAATAAAGTCGCCCGAGTGCATAGGTGCTGGGCGCATACAGCAAGTTGTTGGCAAATGTATGCAAGCGGATGTACCGCACGGCGTCGCGTTGCAATCCTGCGGCCTCAGCTTTATCCCAAAACAACTCGGCTAAATGCGCCGCCGCGACAGCGGCTTCGCGCTGTTTCCCGGTGGGTTGTGAACTGCGATTGGCTAACGGCCCTTTGCAGTCAGCGTTTGCAAGGCAATCTTTCACCAATTGATTTAATTTCGAAATAGCAAACGGTTCGCCATTTTCGGCAGGGTCGATCAGTTGCCACAACAAGACTTCTTCGAGCTTCCAATATCCCTGCTCGCCTTTTGGCATTTGGTAAGACTGCGCAGACACAGTGAACGTCAACACCAGCGTTGCGAGAAAGATGATGATTCGCATGGGCAATATCTCAACAAGGTAACGTTTGAAAATTATGCCCCACCGCCGACAAAGTCAAGAAAAGGAGGGGTGCAGTCCAAGGACTGCACCCCTCCTATTGCTAAACATGGGCACCATGCGCTACGGTTAAGTATCTGTATCGAGTGAGCGTCTGTATGATCACCATTCGCCGAATTTATATATTTTGCGCCAGCCTATTGTTTATCAGCATGCAAGGCTGCGCCAGCCTGCCCGATCTATCAGAACGCGAAACCAGCCAAGCCATCTCCGCCGAAGCAACCACCGCAACCGCTCTCGGTAAGATCATCCGTGCCAAAGCGCAGGACTCGTCAGATTCAGACCAACACAACGCCGGCATCGTTGTTTTAGGCGAAGCCAAGCAAGCGCTTGACACCCGTCTCATGCTCATCAATAACGCCGAACAAAGTATCGACATTCAATACTACATCTGGCGCAACGATATCTCCGGCCAGCTAACAGCAGAGGCTCTGCAACAAGCAGCGGAAAAAGGCGTGCGCATTCGACTACTCCTCGACGACTTTCACACCAAGCCAATCACCCCATTACTGCATCAGCTGAATGCGCATCAAAATATTGAAGTTCGTCTGGTGAATCCATTTATGCCACGCGGCGCGGTGGTGCTTGGTTTTATCACCGATTTTGACCGCGCCAACCGGCGCATGCACAACAAGTCGCTCACAGCAGACAATCAAGCCTCAATTGTGGGTGGGCGTAACATTGGTGATGATTATTTTCTCCGAGGGGAAAGTGATATTTTGTTCTCCGACCTTGACCTACTGGCGGTCGGCGAAATCGTCAGCACCATTTCTAACGAGTTTGATAGTTACTGGAATAGCGACTCGGCCTATCCACTGGAATTGCTCGAGCCTGACATGGCAAAAAAAACTCGTCCCAACATGACTCAAGCAACCTATCAACCGCCTCATGAACTAGAAAGCTTTTTCAAGAACAACAACATCACCTGGGCCAATGCCACCGTGGTCAGTGACTCACCTAACAAAGTTCTTGGGAATATTGAAGAAGAGGAGCGCATCACCTACAAACTGAAAGAAGTTCTCGGTGTGCCTGAACAAGAAGTATTGATTATTTCACCGTACTTTATTCCGACCAAAGCTGGGGTGAAATCACTGCAAAATATCATCAGCAATGGCGTACAACTGAGCGTACTCACCAATGCGTTTGCCACCAACGACGTCGCCATTGTGCACTCGGGCTACGCCAAATATCGTAAGCGCTTACTCAACGCCGGTGTCAGATTATTTGAGCTACGCCCCGCCGCCATTCCGAATCCGCCCGTAAAAGATGATGAAAATCCAACGTTTTCGAGTTCGTCGGCCAGTAGCCTTCACGCAAAAACCTTCATCGTCGATCGGCACCGTGTGTTTGTAGGGTCGTTCAACTTTGATCCGCGCTCAGCGAATCTCAACACCGAGCTCGGATTAGTCGTCGAAAGTGAAGCGCTCGGCGAGCGTATGGCGAGCAAGTTCCTGCAAGAAACCCCACAGCAAGCCTACGAAGTGATTCTCGACCAACACGGCGACTTAACCTGGTTAGAGCGAGACAAAGACGGCATCATCAGCAAACGCCACACCACCGAACCCGGCACCACCTGGTTCAACCGCCTCGCCATCCGCTTCTTCTCACTCCTACCCATCGATTCGTTGTTGTAGCCCGACGTCCTATGTCAGGTAAATGCCGGGTGGCGCAAAGCGCCGTTATCCTACACGCTTCCATAATACCCCCGCACAGCGCCAACAAACTCCTCCAACGCACCAACAGGCAAAGCATTCACCCCACCAGCGCCAGCGCGCCCGCCCCCGGTCGCAAACCCAGCACAAATATCTCCAGCGCCCTCAAGACGAACCTTCGGCGCCCGCAAGCTCACGGTCAACGTGGCACCATCTGCATTCGGCGTCGCAATCACAATCGCTAGCGACGGATTCGCATGCGCCAAATCATTGCCTAACGTACCGCTTATACGGCGCGCCCACGCCTCAGCAGGCAACATCACCGCACGCACCACATCATCACATGCCACCACATCGGCCGCTGCAGCCGCTGCCATATCTTCAGCAAAACCACGACGCAGCACAGCAAATGGTGCATCTGCCGCTGTATCCGCCACCGCCGCCAACGGCGAATCGTAACGCATCAACGCCGCATACAAATCTTCCGGCGCAAAATGCAAATCGTCCACCGAGGCACCATAGCCGTTATAATTCACCAGCACGCCCAGTTCGCGTAACACCGAAGCCTCTGCATCAGACAAGCCCAACTCAGCGCACTTCGCCAACGCCACACTATTCAAACTATCCCCAAACGCCGCCGCCACAGCCCACAACTGCTGACGCCCTTCAAGATATGAATTCATTAGCAATCCGGTACAAACCGTCGGCGCGAAATCAATCAAGCACTGCAAACGCTCGTGCTCAAACAGCGTGCGCGCCTGATGATGATCACAATAAAACACCGAAGCCCCAAGCGACAGGATACGTCGCAGGTCATCGGTGTTTTTATCAAAGGAAATATCTAACGCATGCACCACCGCGTCAGCGGCTTGCTCGTCACTCACGCGCCCCAACAGCGCGTTATCACGCTTCACACCGCTCACCAACAACTGCTCAGACGGAGCCACCGGAAACACTTTACGCAACTGAATCAGCGAAAAAATACCATCGGCATCGCCATTAAATACATCAATGTACATCAGCCACGCTCCAATCCAGAACCCGCAGAAATCACCCCACGCGCCACCAACGCCTCCACAACTTGCGACGCCGCCTCTTCCACGCTCATCGACGCCGTACGCAAGTGCACCTCCGGCGCCACCGGCGGCTCATACGGTGAACTAATCCCGGTAAAGTGCGGAATCTCGCCTGCTCGAGCCTTTTGATACAGCCCTTTCGGGTCGCGCTGCTCGCACACCTCCAGCGGCGTATCGACAAACACTTCAATAAAGTCAGCAACAGCGAGTGATCGCGCCTGCGCCCGGTCAGCCACAAACGGCGAGATAAATGCGGTGCCGACAATCAACCCAGCGTCGGTCATCAAGTTCGCGACTTCGGTAATGCGACGAATATTTTCCACCCGCGAGGCATCATCAAAGCCCAAATCTTTGTTCAGACCATGACGGACATTGTCGCCGTCGAGCACATAGCTATGACAGCCGCGCTCAAATAGCATTCTATCCACCGCATTGGCAATGGTGCTTTTGCCCGAGCCCGAGAGCCCGGTATACCAAAGCACGCAAGGCTTGTGGCCCTTTACCTCAGAGCGCTCAACGGCCGAAACTGAGGCGTCATGCCAGACAATATTTGTACTCATTCGTAACGTCCTTTTGTTACCTCGTAGCCCGATACTACAACATAACCCAAACGTCGGGGTAGCCCTCTTCCCCACACCAGCCACATGCGATAAACTCAAGCGCATGAACCCAATCACCCACTTACAACAGCTCGAAGCCGAAGCCATTCACGTGATGCGTGAGGTGGTCGCTGAACTGCGCAATCCAGTCATGCTGTATTCCGTGGGTAAAGACAGCTCAGTGCTCCTACATATTGCCCGCAAAGCCTTTGCACCGGGTAAAATTCCATTTCCGTTGCTGCATGTCGATACCACGTGGAAATTCAAAGAAATGATTGAATTTCGCGACCGTATGGCAGCGAAGCACGGCTTTGAACTCATCACGCATACAAACCCCGACGGCATCCAACAAGGCATTGGCCCCTTCAGCCACGGTAGCGCGGTGCACACTGATGTGATGAAAACCCAAGCACTCAAGCAAGCGCTGAACAAATATCAGTTCGACGCAGCCTTTGGCGGCGCACGTAGAGACGAAGAAAAGTCACGTGCCAAAGAGCGCATTTTCAGCTTCCGCGACAAGAACCATCGTTGGGATCCGAAAAATCAGCGCCCTGAACTGTGGAATATCTACAACACCAAAGTGCACCCGCAAGAGAGCATCCGCGTGTTCCCGCTCAGCAATTGGACCGAGCTGGATATCTGGCAGTACATCTATCTCGAAAACATCGAAATTCCGCAGCTGTATTTCGCGAAGCCGCGCCCGGTAGTGCAACGAAACGGGACGCTGATCATGTTGGATGATGAGCGCATGCAACTCGAAGCAAACGAAACACCCGAAATCAAAACCGTGCGTTTTCGCACACTCGGTTGCTATCCGCTTACCGGCGCGATTGAATCAACCGCATCAACGCTGCCAGAAATTATCCAAGAAATGCTACTCACCACTACCTCAGAGCGTCAGGGGCGGGTCATCGATCACGATGCTAATGGGTCAATGGAAAAGAAAAAAATGGAAGGGTATTTCTAGCCATGAGTCGTGCATCGCCACTGATTGAGAAAGACATACTGCAATACCTCGAGCAGCACGAAAATAAAGAGCTGTTGCGATTTATTACCTGTGGCAGTGTGGATGATGGCAAGAGCACGCTGATTGGCCGCATGCTGCACGACAGCAAAATGATTTATGACGACCAACTCGCTGCCATCAGTAAAAGCCGGACCAGCGCCAACGAACCGCTCGATTTGTCATTACTTGTTGATGGCCTGCAATCAGAGCGCGAACAAGGCATTACCATTGACGTGGCGTACCGTTATTTCAGCACCGATAAACGCAAGTTCATCATCGCCGATACCCCAGGCCACGAACAATACACGCGCAACATGGCAACCGGCGCTAGCACCAGTGACCTCGCGATTATTCTGATTGACGCCAGCAAAGGCGTACAAACCCAAACCAAACGCCATAGCTACATTGTTAGTTTGCTGGGTATCAAGCACGCCATTGTTGCCATCAATAAAATTGATTTAATCAACTACGACCAAGCGCGCTACAAAGCCATTCAAGACGATTACTTAAAGCTTGCCGGTCAGCTCGATATTCCGGATATCCACTTTGTGCCGATCAGTGCGCTCGATGGCGATAACGTCGTCCATAAAAGTGCCAACACGCCGTGGTTCCGCGGCCGCACGCTCATGGAGTATCTGGAAACGTTGGAGATCAACCGCGACGGTGACCACCGCGATTTTCGTTTTGCGGTGCAATATGTGAACCGCGTGAACAATGCTGAAACACCGAACTTCCGAGGCTACGCCGGCACCATCGCCTCGGGCACCGTGAAGCAAGGCGACACCATTCGGGTATTGCCTTCAGGTAAAATCTCGACCATCAAAAGCATTTACACCTTCGACGGTGAATTCGAATCAGCGCAAGCTCCGCAAGCAGTCACGCTCACGCTCAATGACGAAATTGATATTAGTCGTGGGGATATGATTGTTGAGAAGAACGCCATGCCGCATATGTCGAGTCGGCTACGCGCAAAAATGGTGTGGTTAAACGAAGACGGCCTAGTGCCGTATAAAGAATATTACTTGAAGATGGGTAGCAAGCTCACCACCTGTGTGGTGGAAAACGTGCGCTATCGAATTGATGTGAACAGCCTCGAAGAAAACGATGCTGAAACCTTGGTACTCAATGAGATTGGCTTGGTGGATGTGAACGTACACGAGCGCGTGGTGTTCGATAAATACCGCATCAACCGCAGCACCGGTGCTTTTATTCTCATTGATAAACTCACCAATGCCACCGTCGGCGCAGGCATGGTGCACCAGCCACTGACGGACCAAACGTCAGCTGATGGTGAAATCAGCGAGTTTGAGAAAAACCTGAATGCCTATGTGCGGAAGCATTTCCCGCATTGGGGCGCGAAGGAAGTGTAAGGGTGCAGTTTTTGCTCCGAACCCGCAGGGTGCGGAGTAAGGACTGCACCCCACCTACTACTTCCAAATTCCAGCACTCATGGTAAAGTAAACAAAATCACAACAATAACGGAGCCATCAGCGCATGGAATTCATCTGGAAGATTGACTTAAACAAACCAAACGAAACCAACCTGCGAGATTTCTTCATTGAAGAACTCGCTAACTTCCTTCCAGATCAGAATTTTATTAGTGAAGATTACATCACCTCTAATTATCGGTATCCGTTTTCCAATACCAACAATCAACCTTCACAAGAAGAGTTAAAACAAGCTGCCAGCGTGTGGCACCGTTGGTCTTCTCAAGTTATTCACAATGCACGAGCAAAGCAAATAATTGAGCAGCAACATACTGTCACCATTGAACGTGAAGAATATGGAGAAACGCGCACAATCGAGCTTAACCTGACGGTGAAGGATATATTCAGCCGCTTTACGCGTTATGAGGGTAAACGCTTCATTATACTTATGCTTGATGTGACTGGCGTAGCTCACAATGAGCAAACTCTGGATGGCATTTTCGAGTTACAGAAGTTCGCGAATGCCGCATTGCATCAACTTTTTGGCCACTTAGGTAACGCACGCTTCCGGGTTACTGACAAGTTCGAAGAGTTTAAAGAAATGATGCAAATAATGAATCCAACTCCGATATTGCCACTAGAAAGCATCCCGAAATTCAAAAACGGACAGAGTGCGAGTGCGAATTGGGTAGATGGCGTCAAATACACGCGTTTGACACGTAAACGTTACCTTACCAAAGAAACGATTACCGACGATCAAATCAAAAACATCGATCAATATGTACGAGAGCGCGAGAACTTATATTTTATCGACCATAAAAACATGAAAAAGGAGTTTGTAGGTCCTCATAAAACAAACCCGGGTGAAATTCATGTCGAACGCAACGACTTCGTCGATCGATTCCACACCGAAATGCTGTTTTTCATTCGTGGTGAGTATTACGAAAAAGAACTTAGCCCGCTATTTAAACAAGTGAAGTTTTTAAATCGCGTTTCAAAGTTCATGAATAGTCACTGGGGACGTATACGCGCGCTTTACGCTATAACACCTAAGTTCGCGGCTTTAGGCAACAACGCCTCAGCTCGAATTATGTTTTTCTTACTCGAAGTAAATGCTCACTATTTAAGCCTTCAAACTAAGATCAAGTATAGCTTTGATACTCTCGATAAGCGCCTCGACGAGCAACTCGAGCGCCCAATGTTTAACTTAGAGCCGGAAAGTAATGACTCTGAGCGAGCGTACTATGAAGAACTTAAAAACAGCGCAAAAAAATCATTTGATGTATACGCTGAAAAGCGTCGTCAAACGCAAGAATTCGGTAATTTGATTGATCAAAATATTCAAAAGCTTCATGGCGACTTTGATTCAAAAAGTAATATGGTGCTTCAGAGTTTAGTATTTATTTTCTCATTGATTTTTGTATTTTGGGGCGCTTATGAACTTTGGTTGGACAAGGTATTTAAGACGATAAATTACACAACTTTGCAGGAAATATGGTCGTTTGTGGGTTGGTCACTAGGTGGGCTTGGTGTTCTGTTTTTAATTTACTTGGGTATATCAAAATTCTTCTTAACAGCAACCTCATTTAGTTTCAGTTCGGATGCTAAGAAACAAATCAAACATTGGATGAGTTATTGCCAGCCTGAATACGACTTTGGTGCGAATGTAGAAAAGTCAGAGGGCTGCATTGATGTGGCAGGGTTAGTGAAGAACGAGAAAGAGTTGCGCACAACCGTCATGACAAAACTGAAGAGTGCAGAGACTCTTTCTGATGCCATGGAGGTTGCACTACAATTTGTATCATTAACTGTCATTGGTGTGGCTATGGGGCAACTTGATGCTAGTACCACTGAGAAGCTGTTGGGGGACGTCAGTGATGAATTGCATGTAAAGCGGGTAAAGTAGAGTGTAACTATCCCGTAAAATAACACAGTGTTACCAACGGAATAAATTGTTTAACCTCTACTGAAAACCAAGTCCCAAACTTTCACCACATACGTTACATTTTTCAAGGTATAGCAGTAGATAGAAAATACCAGCAAGAACAAAAGGAATACAATAAATTCCGGTACGTCCAGCCACTCTAATGTCAAACCAAACATAATCAAGCTTAGGGCGTAAGTCACGATAATTGCTAAAGCTTTGCGATCTCCACATCCCGCGTACATAAAAACATGATGCAAGTGTTGACGATCTGGCTTGAATGGCGATAGCCCTTTTTGAATGCGGCGAGCCATTATGGCAAACATGTCCATTAAGGGAACAGCTATTAACCACAACACTGCAACAGGTCGAACAGGTTGACCTGAATCGTCTATGAGTGCTGGTTCGGTTAGTAATGCCAGTAACCAAACTATTGAGAGACCTATAAACATTGATCCGGCATCACCCATAAATATTTTGCGGACCGTTTTAATAGGAAAGCCGGTATTTCGCATCAAAAACGGTATCAGCGCGCATGTAATAACCATGGCCACATTTACAGTGAATGTTTGACCTTGGCTATATCCTAGCAACGCAATACCAAAAAACGCAATGCTACCAAGTGCACCAAGTAATCCATCTATGCCATCAACCATATTATAGGCATTCATTGCTGCCATTATTGCAAGCAAAGTAAATGGTATACCCAATCCTCCACTTAAATCAACATTTCCTAATCCAAACAAATTACCCAGCGAAGAAATATAAGTATCAGCACCAAATACTATAATTGAGGCACTTAATAGTTGTGCGACGATACGAATTCGCACGCTTAAATCGTAGCGGTCGTCGATTACTCCGATAAAAACCATAAATGCCGATGCGATAATAAACAATCGAAGATCGTCAGATAGACCGAAACAACCAAGAAAAACAAAGACAGTGGTAAAGAACACTGATAAACCGCCAATAATTGGGATGCTTCCATTGTGCTGTTTGCGCTCACAGGGATTATCGACTAATCCAACCTTCCATGCTATCGGAATAAGTCCCCAACTCAGCGCACTGGAAAGCACAAATGCTAAGACCATAATTAGCCATATGTTCATTATTGATTTACCTACTTTCTATAAGTACACTGAAAATTCTAAATAAGTTTAATCGTCAGCGACATATGAAACAATACCTCGGTAACGAATCGTTGTTACCAATATAACATAACCAATCGAGTAAAATTGAACCACAGACGAGGTTTCACTCTATGTTGATATTGAGCTTGAACAAAACCGCTATCGTATTTTTCAACCAGCTCGCGATGGCGTTTACTAAAGTACGCGGGGGGTTAATTCATGTTCGGCACCAAATACCACTTGGGTATGACAACTGTGTTCAAAGGCCTCGAAAAGTCCAAGCCACTGCGCATGGCTAAAATGGGTACGACTCATAACTCACCTCGTTGGTTGCAACATGGTGAAAAATTAGGCCATCTGAAACAGTATGCCTAGGTGCGGAATCTGTGACGTTTACGTTTCAATCTGGGAAAAAATACGTCGTAACATTATCTAGCCGTGACGGAGGTGCCGAGGCCATTGCAAAAGACATAAGTTTAACGCGAGAAGTACTGTACAGATGGAAAGATCAATTCCTTCTGTAGACCCAAGCTCAAAGCTCACTATTTAAGGAAACAACAGAATACATTTAAAACCATCCAACTAGCGAAAAAACCAACAGCGCATAAGCATCTCGAATTCGGCGTCGTGACTCTCTAAAATTTGCAATGAAAAAGTATTTATCTAATTTGATTTCATTATCTAATCCAAGTAACGAAACTAATTTTGCAACTTCATTGCGATAATTTTTCTGTTTCACTTGTCTTAATCTCGATTTGTAAGCCTTAAATCCCTTATTAAACCCCACTTGATTATTTTCATGTTGCCTATACCACATTAAAGGCTTATCGCTTATAAGCCAGCACAACCCCGAGTGGCGATAAAATGCATATATCAACCAATCATGTAATTTAAAATGACACGCATTTGGATTATTTTCGAGAAACTGCTTAAACCTAACAAACGACGAAACTGTTAACACATATGTGCACCCTGGTCCCGCTGCTTCAAACAAATAGTCATACTTTCTTTGCGGTTGTGATTTTACTACACGCTCTGTCCGTCCATTATTCCAAAAAGCCACCACATCTGATGAATAAGCATCACAGCCTTTCTCTCTGAGAGTCGCTATAGCACTACACAATTTCTCTGGTAACCAAATATCATCTTGATCGGACAGCGATACATAATCAATACCTGAAAACTTAGCGTCTTTTATCAATCGATAAAAGTTTTTCCCAGCGCAACCAAATCGCTCGCCGTAAGGAAGAACAAAAATATTAGACGCCGATTTCTCTTTTATCTTACACCAGTTATAAGTTTCGTCATCGGAAATATCGACACTAATGAACAATGTTATGTCAACGTTCTTCTGGCTCAAGATTGACGCTACTTGCTCTTCTATCCACTGCATTCCGTTGTAGGCCGCTAGTAAAATAGCTACTTTGGGTATAGTTTCTTTAGACAACATCTGCCTCCCAAAAATTCTCTCTTATGTATGAGTCAACATGATCATGTTAAAACTATGTTTAATTAACTAGATACCACTAGAGATTAAACATCAAAGCTTAGGTCGTAATCAGTATAAAATTTATTTTTCTAACGAATTTTTTCGTCCTCTAGACCAAAAAGCGGTGAAATTTGAAAAATATGCCTCTTAAGTAATATTACGAGCTCTTATTTACTGTGGCCTTTTACCGCCACGACCCAAACAAAGATTTTGGATTTTTCAAGACGTCTGGCAAAAGTTAACGTAGACCAATACTAAACAGTTTCTCGGTACGGACGGAGAGAATCATAAACGGGCATATCAATTACCTATGATCATTCTCGTCGAGTTTGAAATTAGCTGAAGCACCCCATATTGCTTAGCTTCATTCTTACTGTTCGTTGCGAGCAGAGCCACCAAATATACCTTATTATTCTAATCACCAGGAGAGAACGAGCGTTGTAACCCAAATTAAGCGCCTGCCTTAAAGATTAAAATGAAAAACCTCGTCAACAAATCTTTGCCGATGGTTGATTTAAATTTATTGGGAGAAAAGAAGAGTCTACACTTAACTACAATCCCCCCTTTATTAAATAAATTACATAGATCATTGAGTCGTCTACGATCTAGAGGCGATACCAATTTCAGTTCAGCACGCGATAAGGATTTACTAAAGGAATTAAGTTGTCTCAAAGAACGTTCAAAATTCTCGAAGCTTCTATTTAAATAATAAAATAAATTAACAAATCTAAATTTTTTTGAAGCGCCAACAGCATTAAATGAATGCTGCCGATAATAAGCAGTTGAATAATCTAAGCCTATGATGTTTGAATACACAGCTGCGTGTAACATTGCCCACCAGTCATGCATAACCACATCTGCAGAAAATGTTTCAATGAGTTTCTTTGCCATATGACTATTAATCATCATCGAACACCCAGGAGCACAGTTTTGTAGATAAATGTTACCTAATTTACTTGACCAACCAATAGGAATGCGCTCGTTCTTGTGGAAAGAAACGTTCAGGCTATTACCATAAGAATCAACAAGCTCTAAACCGGAAAAAATTAAACCAGGGATTTCATTATTTAAATTATTTATTTCGCTAAAAAAAAGACTTAGTTTATTTGAAAACCAGATGTCGTCCTGATCCGAAAAAAAAACAAAATCACAATCTTGAACATACCGTAGTCCATTGATAAAATTTCCAGATGGCCCTTTGAAGGTTGAATCATTATGGACCAGATCAATCATCGGATATTCAGAAATAATACTTAACGTTTGATCTGATGAGCCGTCATCACTAATAACAAATTTATACAAATTATTGCTATTCGACTGATTCAGTATAGATTCGATTTGCTGCCTTAAAAACAACTCTCCGTTATACGAGGCCATCAAAACTCCGACTTTCATTAATAACTCCTAGAGCATTTCATTGAAAGCATAAATAATACCCCAATAGAAAATATGAAGATAGGCATCACTATAACATTAAAAAAAATCATGAAAACTGAAAGTGCCGATAAAATTAATATCAAAGTGTATCTATAAAGCCCTTTAAGAATCATAGTAAAAAAGAAAAAAACAAATGCATAATAAACGAAATACAACGTTATACCCAAAAAACCGATAGCGATAAAAGATGGGGCAATTGCTGACGAGACATTCAAATGTTCAACTAGTAACTTGACATCATACGGATAGTCCCCAAGGTGTTTGGAAATTGTTTGTGGTAAAAACTCGAAAGCAGCCAGCGTAATAAAATCAGTATTAACCATATGATTACCTAATTCGAAATTATAAATTAAATTTGAAATAGGGGACGTAAGGTATAACCAAAACCAAAAAAAACTTACAGGAAAACCTGTTTCGATATAAATTTCTGATGCATTACCAGCAATTAAAATATATTTCTGAGCATCCCAATAAGATATATCAAGAATATTAGCCATCCTCCAAGTACCAATCATTCCAAATAAAAAAATCACGAAAGAAATAAATAAAAATGACTTAAATAATGATTTAAAGTTGAAATTTTTATTTGAAAGATGAAAAAACAGAAAAGAGACTAAAACGAAAATCAATAAAAACCTATTTAAAATTACTATCGCGATAACTAGAGTAATTAAAAACCATTTATAATTTCTATTTAATATTATAGAAGAAACTGAAAGTACAATCAAAGATGAAACGATTACAACATGTAATATTGGTGCGCCAAAATCTGTATAGCTTACATGACCTAAAACAGGAACACCGTACATACCTAATTCTAAAATTATCAGAACACAGGAGAGTAACCCAATGAAATTAATCTTAAATTGTGCATTTATAGGAACTGAATTAACAGATACGGAGGATAATCTTAATAAATACCAAATAATACCAGCTATAATATTAAGACATATAAAATATAATCCTGGTGCAGCAGCGGGAAAGTCGAGCTTTGGATAGACCTCTGAAAATGGAAGTAGGTAAGCAGAATATGCTAAAAAATAACTAGCTGCAATGATAAAGAATGGATTTAATACAAAGCTACGCATTATACTTTACGACGTGCGATATGAAGCTTTTTACAGGCAGTAGTGTTTTGTGCTTCAGGGCTAAATAACAAGATTTTATAAAAGTGAAATTTTTAGACAATCTCAAAGATGAGCAGATCATGAACGCTGACCAGCGAGAACCGAATTTATCTCGCCACTTACATTCTAGGTCTTCATATCCTGTTGCTTCGCGATTTGAAACCCTTTGCAAATCTATACTTCTATTCACAATGTAATCAAACCGTTTTTGCTTAAACGCAGGCCCTAATTGTAAGCATCTAATTAAGAAGTCCCAATCTTCGAGTGATTTCAAATTAACATCAAAACCGCCCATTTCATTAAACCTTTCACGTAAAATCATGAAGCCAATATCAATTTCATTACCGAAAATTATGTCATGAAGCTGTATTAAACCAAAGCGTTGCTCTATTAGCTCAAGCTTCGAAAAGTCATCAGTTTGAACAAATCGTCCGGAGGATACGAAAACATAATTATCATCATTAAAATGAGCAATCATTGTTTTCAGGCGGCCGGGTAAATAAAGATCATCATCATCTAGGAATGTGATGTATTTCCCCTTCGCAACCGAAGCGCCTAAGTTTCTTGCTGACGCTGCACCATGTGAGGACGAATTTCTTACAACTCTAACATTTTTAAAGTTGAAGAACATTTGTGAGATTAGCTCTACACAATCTAGTTTATTATCATCAACTATGACTATCTCTACTTCGTCTAAACCTTGATTCGAAACTGACTGAACAGCATCCTTCAATGAGTCAAATCGCTGATTGCAGGTTGGGATTATGACCGTAATTTCGAAGCGCATATAGCTAACACTTTTCTTAATTGAAATTTTAATATCCAATAAAAATAAAAAATATAAGAAACAAAACTTGGAAGAGCGTTATATTTGACTAATCTATATCGCCAGTGCTGCATATACTTGGAAAACCTCCAAAAGTGATGGCCGAGTATACTGACAGACTCATCAGAGATGTCGTGAATAATGACTCCTCTCATGAGAAAAACAGTATTAAATTTGGTAGCGTAGTCAGAACAGAACTCTTCGTCTACACCATAAAAACTAAGTTTTTCGTCAAATCTTAAACCGTCTTCCCAAATTTTTCTTGGTATTGTGAGCCCTGACCCTAAAGCAAACAAGTTTTTTGATGGTACCATACTATTAGCATCATTAAGTATATTACTAACTACTGTACGTCTTTTATAGTTGTCATGGGTTTGATACCTTGGCGATACAACCTTAGCACTTCGGTTCGATATAACCTTTGGCACTCCTAAGAGGTTACAACGAAAAGTCAAACACGATTCTATAAAACAGTTGTCCAGTAAACTATCTTGATCTAACAGTGTTACAGTCGAAAATTTTTTTAAAAAAAATAGTTCATCAATTACTTTATTATATAAAATAGAAAGGCTTGTATTTTTATTTTGGTAAACATAATCAACAGAGTTGAAACCCAATAAATTTATAGTATTTTTCTCTGATTCTTTAATAACGGAGTTATCCCAGATTACTATAGAAAAATTATTATAAAAATTCATAGAACGATAAGAGATTAGACTCTTAACCGCCTCAATCTCGTGTATACTTCTTTCATAAACGACAATCAAAAAACAATGCATCTGTTACATTTTCCAATGTTACCTACTTTTAATAGTAAAAACCATAAGTACCATAATTAAAACGCAAGTCATCTCCGCAAGCAGCAGGGAGTATAAAGCGCCAACGAGTCCGTTGGTTTGAATAAAATTAAAAATAACTACTAACATCACAATTACAGCGGAGATATTTGCTGTTACTGTAATCCTCTCTCTATCACTTGGTATCGAGATGTGAGAGTCAACAAAAACTGCACATGACGTAAAAAATATCATCAACGAAATAAATATCTTATAATCTAGAAGCACTTCAATTTTTTCGCGAACCAAAAAGCTTATAATATAATCAACTAGCATAAATGAAGTAAAAGAAATAAGAGTTAAGAGAGGTAAAAAAAATAAAATAGACCTTTTTATGAACATGTGATATCCGGACGTTCTGTACTCCCTTATCGCCGCTGGCATATTGTATTTAATAAGTGTTACAGGGAGAGTTGTCAAACCATTTGTAATTTGTTTTATAATATTATAAATCGATAAGCTTTCTTTTGATGAAAACATCGCCACAATCAACTGGTCAACAAATTGATAAAATATGCCGACAATTGATCCAAAAAAGAAATATTTCATATTTTTAAAAGCAAGCAAGTAACCTGATAAATATACTTTTTTGATTCTTAGTTTTGAAAAATGATAGCCTGCATATGAATAGAGAATTACAGAGACAGACATTATAATAAAATAAATGTCAATATCGTCTGATTTTTTAACAAAAAGAAAAATCAAACCTAGAGTAACACCCCTGATTACTAGAGCTCTGATAAATATAGTTTTAAAATCTTGCCTAGCGTAAAAAAACCACTCAACATTGAATAGAATGGAAAGCAATGACAATCCGAATATCACATGCCCCCAAAAATAAACATCAAAAAACAGGCCTAAAAAAATATATATTATTAAAGCCAAAACAAAAGAGTAAAACTGAAAAGAGAAAATATTGGTGAGCAGTATCTTTTGATGATCTCCATCTTTAGATTCCGCCCTTCCAAATTCTCTAATGAAGAAATTCAGGCTCGCAGAACTTGTGACTGAGATAATCAACTGATACAAGACATTAGATATTACAAAGTCAGCGTATACTTCAAGTCCAAGCCTTGACGTCACGATTGGGACAGTCAATACCGGAAGTAATATATTTATTCCATTTAACAGTAGAGCATAGACTTTTTGACTCATCGCTTATTTATAAATTATTTAATCTTCTTAGCAATTCAGAAATATGATCGTCGTAATCCATATTTGATTTTATATAATTACGATAATTTTCCCATTCGCTGTTCGTTAACAACAATCTTGAATTTACAATTCCTTCTATTGCATTTCGCGTAGATTCGACACTATTTTTTTCGATAGAAATACCATACTTTCCGTTGTCAGTAAGATCATCGTATCCTGCAACATGAGTTGAGATTATTTGACAGCCAAAAGCAGCCGCTTCAGACATAGCGATTGAAAATGCTTCGGAGTTAGACGTCATTAGAAATACCTTACTTTTATTGTAAAATTCTAAAAGCTCAGTATTTTTGATGTGATTAATATATTTAATTGAAAAACTCGTTCCTTTTGCTCTTATTAGATCATCAAGTTTGTTTAAAAAGTCTTCAGTCGCAGTACCTATAAAATATATATTCCATGAACTAAGATCTGTGATTCCTAATAAAGCTTGTAGTATTACTTCAGTATTCTTAATCGGGCAGCCATGCCGAGCCACTACCAAAATATTGTTATCCTTCTGACGCCAATCTAGAACATTCAGATCTTTTACAGTAATGGTGTTTGGTAAATACATCAGTCGCTTACTAAGAAACTTAATGCCTTTAAAATTTTCAAATATCTCTCTAGATTCTACCGAAATCAAGTCTACTAATCTTAGTATTAATGGGTTTAATTTAAAATATTCTCTTTCAAAGTATTTTTTTAACACCTCCGCATCATTAAAATTGATGTCGGACTTGATGTAGACTTTTTTACCTAGTAATTTTAAAAGTAAAGCAAAATACAATGTTTCCGAATTGAGATGATATAAGTTTACTACATCTATATCTTCTTTAATTAGATCTTTGAGCACACAAAGATAGAATATCATTTTATTTTTTTTATAAAAATTTTTGAACTCTAACCTATGATGATTTAATTGAATTTTTCCACTGTAATAGATTATTGGGGTAGAAGATAAACTCTTTGAAATTGCAATTGGTATTCCGCCGACATCTTTACTGATATGTATTTCTTCAAAATTTCTGAAAACCACTGCGAATCTCATACAATCCTGTTCCTAAACTTTCGACTTAAAATAGGCTATAGAATTAAATGAAGCGCCTAATTGGTCTTTAGCAGATAAAATAGGCTGCCCGTGTAAAGGCCATTGAATATCAATTTGGTTGTCATTCCATAAAAGTGAAATTTCTGACGCAGGGTGATAGTAATTCGTACATTTATATACAAATTCCGCTTCATCACTTGTCACATAAAAACCATGAGCAAAACCTTCGGGGATCCACAGCTGGCGTTTATTTTCTGCTGATAAATATTCTCCAACCCACTTACCAAAAGTAGGTGAATCTTTACGCAGGTCTACTGCCACGTCAAAAACTTCACCAGAAACTACACGAACTAACTTACCTTGGGTATTTTCTCTTTGATAATGTAGTCCGCGTAAAATGCCTTTTTTGGATTTTGAATGATTATCTTGTACGAACGTAGTGGGTTTTCCTGTTACCAGTTCTTCAAAGCATTTCTGGTTCCAGGTCTCCATAAAAAATCCACGCTCATCACCAAAAACCGCGGGCTCGATAATTTTTACATCTGGAATCGCTGTATTTATTACTTTCATTTCATTCACTTGTATAACGATAAGTCGTTTAACGCAGCTTGCCAATTTGACGGCATAACAGAAAATGCGCTCTGAATATTGCTGCAGTTAAGCATAGAAAATGCTGGTCGCTTAGCTGGCGTTGGGTATTGGGCTGTTGTTATGGCATTAACCTTGGGCGAATGAGCTATAAGCTGCTGCAACGACGCTTGCTGAAAAATGCTACAGGCAAATTGATGCCAGCTCACACAGGGGGCGCCACTGTAGTGATAAATTCCGAAGCGTTGTTCGTTTTCAGCATTAAGTTGAGAAACGATGCTGATAATCGAATCAGCAATATCACCGGCATATGTAGGGCCGCCTATTTGGTCGGCCACCACATCCAACTCTGGCCGGCTTCGCGCTATGCGCAACATCGTTTTTACAAAATTGTTTCCATGCTCGCCAAATACCCAAGCCGTGCGCAAAATAATGTACTTGGAACAGTTTTTTACTATCGCCTGCTCGCCGTTCAGCTTGGTTAGACCATAGATGCTCTGTGGGTTAGTAGCATCGGTTTCGACGTAGGGCTTATCACTTTGGCCATCGAACACGTAATCGGTGGACACATGTATTAACACAGCATCTAATTTAGCAGCAACTTTCGCCAGGTTTTCTGGGCCAGTTTCGTTAATAGCTTTGGCGAGTTCTTGCTCCTGCTCGGCTTTATCTACCGCAGTATAAGCAGCGGCATTAATTATTACATCAGGAGCAAAAGCTAACAGTGTTTGTTCAACCTGTGCATTATTGGCAATATCAAGCGCGGCACGGTCTAGCGCCAGTAAGTTAACCTTATCAGCAAGCTTTTTAGCTAACTGATACCCCAACTGACCGTTGGCGCCTGTTAACGCAACTTTTAACTGTCGTGTTACCTTCATGACACTAATCGGGTTAAATACTGACCGTATTCATTCTTTAGCATCGGTTTCGCTAAATGCAGCACCTGCTCGGTGGTTAACCAACCATTACGCCAGGCAATTTCTTCAAGACATGCAATTTTAAGGCCTTGTACATGCTCTATGGTTTGCACAAAAGAGGATGCTTCATGCAGGCTTTCATGAGTGCCGGTATCAAGCCAGGCAAAACCACGCCCTAAAATTTCGACATTAAGCTTACCAGCTTCCAAGTACATTTGGTTAAGCGTGGTTATTTCCAGTTCTCCGCGGGCAGAGGGTTTAACTTGCTTAGCAAGCTCAACCACACTGTTATCATAGAAATACAAGCCGGTAACCGCATAGTTAGACTTGGGATTTGTCGGTTTTTCTTCAATAGACACAGCCTTCATGTCTTTATCAAATTCGACTACTCCGAAGCGCTCCGGATCTTTCACCAAATAACCAAATACGGTTGCACCGCTATCGCGTGCCGCTGCATTTTTTAACGTTGTTGAAAACGACTGACCATAATAGATGTTATCGCCCAATACCAAACAGACATTATCGTTACCGATGAACTCTTGGCCAATTAAAAATGCCTGCGCTAGGCCGTCTGGACTTGGCTGAACGGCATAGCTAAAGTTGACGCCAAATGCACTTCCGTCACCTAATAACCTTTTAAAGCCGTCAATATCATCGGGGGTCGAGATGATTAAAATGTCGCGAATACCTGCCAGCATAAGTGTTGCGATCGGATAATACACCATGGGTTTATCATAAATAGGCAGAAGTTGTTTAGACACACCTCGTGTGATGGGGTAAAGTCGTGTACCCGATCCGCCTGCCAATATAATACCTTTATATGCCATGCTTACGCTCCCTGCCCTAAACGTTCTAATTTGTAGCTGCCGTCTAGCACGGCTTGCCACCAGTCTTTATTGGTTAAATACCACAGCACCGTTTTGCGTAAACCAGTTTCAAAAGTTTCTTCTGGCTTCCAGCCTAATTCACGTTCTATTTTGTTAGCGTCAATGGCATAGCGCTGGTCATGCCCTGGTCTGTCTTGCACGTAGGTAATGAGACTCTTATAACTTGAAATGTTAAGCGTTGAGTTCTTGATTGGTGCAAGTTCTTCCAAAATAGTGCAAATAGTGTTCACCACTTCAATATTTTGCTTTTCGTTATGACCGCCAATGTTGTAAGTTTCGCCGACAACACCTTCGGTGACTACCTTATATAAGGCTCGAGCATGATCTTCTACATACAGCCAGTCGCGGACCTGGTTACCTTTGCCATATACCGGCAGCGGCTTACCTGCTAGTGCATTTAAGATCATCAACGGTATTAGCTTTTCCGGGAAATGGTAAGGGCCATAGTTATTGGAGCAGTTAGTCACAATAACCGGTAAGCCATATGTACGTTGCCAGGCGCGCACTAAATGATCTGAGCTGGCTTTACTTGCCGAATACGGACTACTAGGTGCATAAGAAGTGGTTTCAGTGAATAAATCATCAGTACCGTGTAAGTCGCCATACACTTCATCTGTAGAGATATGGTGAAAGCGGAATGCCTGTTTACGTGCTTCAGGTAAGGCTTTCCAGTAATTACGAGCAGCTTCCAGTAGGGTGTAAGTGCCAATAATATTCGTTTCGATAAAGGCTGCTGGGCCATCTATTGAACGGTCTACGTGACTTTCAGCCGCTAAATGCATCACCGCATCCGGCTGATGTTTAGCAAACAGCTCCACCATCATTTCAGAATTGCAAATATCCGCTTTTTCAAAAATATAGCGGCTATCATGCGCTACGTCGGCAACCGAATTTAAGTTACCGGCATATGTCAGTTTGTCGACATTTACGACAGAGTTAGGGGTATTTTTTATAATATGCCGTACGACTGCCGAACCAATAAAACCAGCACCGCCTGTTATTAGCAGTTTCATTATCATGTCCCTTAAATATTGCTAATTAATTCATTTATTTTAAAAAATTTTATGAAAGATACAGCCGCTAAGAGTACGTTACTCTACGAAAAGCTTCAGTTTCAACGATTAACTTTGGTCGCGATGTCCTTTTCTAGAGCTATATGTTTGTTTTACTCTGTGACGCTAGTACACGCCTGCCACTGCGCCAAACAACCGATGACAAATAACATTTAGGAGCGCTTTCAAATCCAACTTTGAGAACGCTCTAAATCTTCTCAAATGCTTTCTCATTTCTGTTTACATTTTCTTTAAAAAAATGACGTACTAATACAAACATAGTACCGATTAGACAACCTAGCATAAAGCCAAGAATTACAATCAGCGAACGTTTTGGTTTGAACTTTTCTTCAGGTATTACCGCAGGGTCTATGGTTTGAAAAATATATTCCGGTCGCACATTGGCAAGCATCATCGTTTGCGTTTGCTTCTCTATAAGTTCATAAAACACTTGCTGCATATTGCTTAAATTAGTAGTTTTTAATTCTTGGTTTAAGTATTCCAAGCTATTTTGTGCTTCAACGATATCACGCTGACGCATTTTGTCATTAATGGCCTTGACTAGTAGTTCAGCAACTTTCTTTGAAAAAACAGGTGATTGGTGGCTTATCGAAATGGTCACTAAACCTGTTTCTTTATCTTGTGATACCTGTAATAAATCTCGCTTAATTGTTTTTACGTATTCCCAACTGGTTGGTTGTGACTGCTTCGGGGCTTCAACTTGGCGTACCCATGTTTTGCTTGTCGCGTTATAAATCTCTTCGTTAAACAAAATACCTTGCTCTGGGTTCCACTCACTCACTGCCATAATTTCCGGCAGAATATCGTGTTTCTCGACAAATTCAGTTAAAAACGCACGCGATTGTAATATTTCTAACGCAATAGTGGTTTTATTTGCATCATCGCCACCTAAGTTAACGCCGGCTAGGCTCGCTAGTCCACCTAACTGCCCTGCCATCGCTGCAAGGCTGCTACCGCTACTTTCCTCTGAAGGTGCTAATACCGCTTCAGCTTTATAGATATTCGGTAAACCTAATGCATAAATCACTGAGCCAATAGCAAATACAAATGTAAAAGCAATAATAATCCACTTACCACGCCATAGAGTGGTAAACAGTTCAAGAAGGTCTATTTCGTCATCAGCTAAGGGCCGTTGATTTAATTCATTAGTCATAACTGTTCAATTTCCCTTATTAAATTGCAGCCAATGCCGCCAATGCCACACCAATCTGATACACAATCTGTGTTGCCTGAGACCATACAGTTAAGCCATCTTTGTACTGCGTATCTAATGGCACCACAATGGTATCACCCGGCTCTAAGCGTTTGTCATTACCAAGGCTAAACCAACCACCATTACCAAGCATTTCAATGCTACCGTTTGATTTTACTATGAATATACGCTCTTCATCTGCCTTCTTCCTGATACCACCGGCTCGGCGAATGTAATCTTGCGCGGTTAAACTACCGTCGTAAACATATGAGCTCGCCATTTGTACTTCACCGATAATATTTACGGTATTGCGACGGTTAGGAATTACAAGTTGGTCACCATCTTTTAATTCAATATCGCCTGACACACTACCGGCAATGATTTGTGGTAAATCAATAATCAATCGCCCAACTGGCTCCACATTCATTAAATCGGTTAATAACTGGCGAGTCTCATCGTAGCTTCGCGCATTATTTTCGGTGCCAGTAATAGCGTTCGTGGCAATTTCCTGCTGCAACTGCTGCGCCAATACACGCATGCGCTCTTTCTCAAGAGTTTTGAGTTCTTCACGAGTAAATATGGCACCTTGAGGGAATGCATAGTCTGTAAACCCACCAGCGCGCTCTACCAAGGCTGATAGAGTTTCACCACGCCGTACCGTGTATGTACCAGGAAACCGTACTTCCCCCTTAAGTGTCACTTCAACCGTATTTTGCCATTCCGGAATTTGGAATACGTGCAAGCTATCACGTCCTTTCAGCTGCACTTGCTCAGTGCCAGCTAGACTTTCACGTAAATTTACGGTCACGTAGCTCGTTTGCGTTTGCCCATCAACTATTGATGATCGGGTTACCTCTGCACGGTCTAAATACGCCGACTCCTTAAAGCCTCCTGCTGCTGCAATTAGATCCATCTCATTAGCGTTTTTAGCTAGCGGGTAAATTCCAGGGTAACGCACTTCACCAGTAACACTAACAATGGGTAATTCGCGGTTATAGCTAAACTGGTTGCGAAGTTTCGCTAATATCGGCTCTAACAAGTTGTTCCGTGAGTACAACGCATATTCTTCAATTTCATCGTCTTCTTCAGTTTCAGATCTCGCAAACAAGCCTTGTAATTTTGAGGCGACTTCTGATTCGCCAAAAATATCTTTCTCTTTGTCTTCTTCCTCAACCCCAGCAAGCTCGCGATAATATTTCTTACGGTATTCACGAAGCAGCTCTTGACGCTCTTTACGTTCTTTCTCGCTCTCATTCAGAATCCAGTCACTTAACTGAAGTTTTTCGTCTGCTGCATTCTCGTAGCGTGAGAAAATAACAATCTGATCACGTGGCTTAAGCTCGATATTATCTTCAGGTTGTCCAGAAACAGCTCCCGCCACGTCAAACTGATAAATATCGATGTCACGGCGCAAGTTACGTTCGCGTACAACAATGCCATAATCTAAATCAGCACTACTCAATAAACCACTACTCACATTTTTAATAATTTGGTTAACACGAATACCCTCACGCCACTCGTAATAACCTGGGCGCGCTACAGCACCAACTAGCATGATACTTTGGTTCATTTCGCTTGATACGGCATTAATCTCAACTTCATCACCATTTCTTAATTGAATGGCATTTGCGGCATCTAAATCAACAGTTTGGGTAATACGTTGGCTACCATCAATACGTTTTACTCGAATAGCATCGGTATAAGCACCCGCTTTGGTGCCGCCAGCCAGTCGTATCACATCAGTTAAGCTGCGTTCATTTTTCAATTCGTAAATAGCGGGCCGCAATACCTCACCATAAACGCGAACCATATCGCCACGCGGCGGAATAAAAACGATATCGCCTTGCTGCAACAAACGATCACCTGACGCATCCCCTTTAATTAGGAAGTTGTATAAATCAAGTGTAGTAAGTGTTTTTCCATCGCGTTTTAATTGAATGTTACGCAGTGATGCAATATCAGAAACGCCACCACTGACAATTAATGCCTGCATAATGGTGGTGAGTGAACTAACAGTGTAGGTGCCGGGTTGATAGGCTTCACCCATCACGTAGATTTGAATACTACGCAGTTCACCCATAGATACAGCTGCTTGCATACCGATCATTCGGTTTGCCACTTCGTTTTTGATTAGCTCCTGAACGTCGCTAAAACTTAAACCAGCAACTTGAACAGGACCTAATTCAGGAATTGTAATACGGCCTTGGCGGTCAACGGTGAGTTCATAGTTCTGGCTCTCTTTGCCATACAGCTGAATGCTAACGGTGTCGCCTGAGCCTACAGTGTAATTCGATGGTACTGGCGCATAACTTACCGGTGCAAATGTTGTGGGCTTACCGGCAAACAATTGATAACCAAATGGCTGTAAGCTTTTATCACTGACATCAAACTGCTTTTCGAGATCTTCTGGCGTAGTTTGTTGCTGCTCTTTCTCTTCCTTATCACGCGCTTCCATAATGTCAGGAAACTCTTGAGCAGCAGCGTTTGAACGACCAGTACTTGAGCCACCTTGCAACAAACTTAAGTCAAAACCATACTGTCGCGCCAACATTTCTTGTTGCGCGCGAGGTAGCTTCTTAAACTGCTCAATTTGTGCTTGGCTTATGGCTTGTGCATTTGCCGTGATCAACGGGTTTGTCGCGGCCATTATCAATAAAGATGTGGCCATGGCAACGCTGAGAAGTTGTTTGATAATGCCTCGCATTATCTGCTCCTTATGGTTCGTTTATTGCTTGCTTGTAGTAAGAATATATAAAAATTATGTGTCAGACACGCTACCGCCCGTAGTTTGCGGTAAACCAATGCCCGATATGCGTTCAGAAATCTGGAATAATATTATGTATGTAACGAATAATTACATGCGCAGATATTATAATTTTGTGAATAATACTACCATGCACCAGTGGTTGTGAATACCGCCAATACACCTTTACACACGTGTTTGCTCGCTATTTAACCAACGCAATTTTAGAGTGGAAAACCAACATTAACTTTTCTCAATCTGAGAATAATCGACGCTCGCACTAACCTGTTGATTTAACCAATCTAATAGCACAATACAGCGGCTTGTTCCGTCTAACTTTATCACTTTTGCTAAGAAGCCTTTGAATGGTCCGTCACTTATGGTCACGCTGTCACCTGGCTCAGGCGCAGACTTTAAGCTGACTGAGTGTTGTTCATTCAACTTTTGTAATTCAACAATAAGTTCGTCATTGACCTCAGCCAGTTTTTGCCCAAACCGCAATATGCTAAGTACGCCGAAAGTATGTTTAACTTTATGAAGGTTTTCTAGAGCATCGGTTAACTGTATAAATAGGTAGCCAGGAAACATGGGTTCATCTATGTCCACACGTTTACCTCGACGTACCTTACTGGAGGTAAGCATCGGTAAAAATACTTGTATGTTTTGGTTTTCAAGATTCTGAAGCGCACGCAACTCTTGACGGGGTTTTGTTCGAACAACCAGCCATGACATAACTAATTACATCCGTTCAATAATGCTATCAGTACTCGGGTCAAACGACGCTTGGATGTTCCTGTCAATAACATCAAGAATTTCTACAGCGCATTTTTTACCTTTCTCCACGCCCGGCTGGTCAAAACTATTGATGCCCCAAATAACGCCCTGCGCAAACACTTTATGTTCATAAGCAGCTATCAAAGCGCCGAAGCTTTGAGGGGTAAGTTCATCAACATAAAGCAAATTGGTTGGGTGTCCGCCAACATATGCATTGCGCGGATCTTGAGGGCTTTGAAAGCCTTCCCACATGAGTTTACGGTGCGCTAAGCAATTACTGACAGCTAATCTTTGCTGCTCTCTTAATGAGTCTTGCACTTCTTTTGTAAAGCCTGGAGCTTGGCGATGTAGCACTGCAATAAAGTCTGCAGTAAAACTATCCCAACCTTGATGCAAATGTTGAAAGAATGCATGCTGACCATTTGGTCCGTAGCCGCCCCAAATGATTGGGCCGGTCGGCGTGGTTATTGACTGATTATCGTGCGTTGCTAGTTTGCCGTTACTTTCCATATCAAGCTGCTGCATATAGCTTGGTAGGTAACGTAAACGGCCGTCATAAGGCAAGATAGCGAGGTTGTTTATGTTGCGCTCTTCACGGTTGTAAATCCCGATAAGCGCCAACAACAAAGGGATATTTTCAAGCACCGGAGCGTTAGCAAAGTGGTCATCCATCGCTTTGGCACCATCTAGCATTTTACTAAATTGGTTAGCGCCTACGGTTAGGGCTATTGGCAATCCAATAGCTGACCACAAGCTAAAACGGCCGCCCACTGAATCGGCAAAACTCAGCTGTTGTGCTGGTGGAATGCCAAAATCGGTCATCGCTTGATTGTTCGCACTTACGCCAATCACATGGCGCTCTAACCATTGTTGTTCAGTTAGCTTTGATTTCGTCCAAGCTTTGACGGTATTGACGTTGGCAAGTGTATCAATCGTGCCAAAACTTTTACTGGCAATAATGAATACGGTTGTTTCGGGGTCAATAATTGGCAGTACGGCATAAAGTTGTCCGCCATCCATCGAGCTAACGAAATGTGTATGAAGTGTATGCAGGCTGTTATCGTCAGCAAATTCTTTTAATGCAAACGAGCCCATCATTGGGCCTAAATCACTTCCTCCAACACCGATGTTCACCACATCGGTAATGACTTTACCAGTCGCACCAAGCCATTGACCGCTGCGTAACTGACGTACTATTTCGGCGAATCGGTTCTTTCCATTACCAGCTTTTACCACGTTATGAATGCTGCGGTTTAAGCAATGAGTTACCTTACGGCTTTCGGTTTTATTTTCGAATTCGCCGTTAAGTAACTGCTGTCGTAACTTGTTAAAGTTTTTTGGAAGTTTCTTTTCCGCATACTCGCTTAGCTCGTCAGGGCTCAAGCCTTGAAAGCTATAATCAAGATTTAAAAGTTCCATTTCAACACTGTAAACAGACGATGCTGGATTGTTGTTTACCATGACTTTAATTCCTTAACCTGCAAATTTCTTAGTCAACATAATATGGACTACGTTTATCCGTTGCGCCGTATAAGCTAATCGCCCGACCAAGCAATTGACCACCATCCCGCGTAAGTGGTGTCCAGCTAATCGAGCCTCGGCCTGGGCTATAGCGCAACTGCAGTATGTCAAACGGAATGCTAATGTA